>ERZ791852.1255-NODE-1255-length-16017-cov-7.084388_pt1 | contig 16017 bp, 13 predicted proteins | sample MGYA00510287_ERZ791852 | MGnify/ENA primary metagenome ERZ791852 (study PRJEB30046, sample SAMN00715257) | human gut metagenome | study: EMG produced TPA metagenomics assembly of the A metagenome-wide association study of gut microbiota in type 2... | reverse complement strand
ACCAAACCAATAAAATCAGTGCAATTTATTAAATTTTTAAAGGAATGCTTTTAATGTGTAAAATTAATAACCCAATAATGATTATTAATTCTTGAGCCATTGCTGAAAGTTTCTTTTTCAACATAAGAAGAAACAGATGCTCTTGTCGATACTGTGCTCAATATATTAGCTTTATGTCCTTCTGAGTTCATCCATCCACTTACAACTGCGCTGGCATTTTCATATCCTTGACCAATATTTTCACCTACACTCCATTTTCCACCTGCAGAATTGTGGCTAAAATCTGTAACTATTTCCATTGCACGCCTGTCAGAATATGATGCCATATCACTATCCCAAGTTAATTCTGGAAGTCCATTATTTACTCTTTCCTGATTTACAAGACTAAAAACCTGTTGAGCTGCACTACTATCATAATAATATGAAATTGTTCCCTGCTCTGTGGCAATATTATAACTTTCATCTGTACTTCCACTAGCCATAGAATTTAAAAATGCTTCTCTTTCTTCCGGAGTCATCGAATCAAACATGGCTGCAAATTCCGCATCTGTCATTCCCAAATCATTTACAGTATCATTACCCTTATACTCTCCATTTTGATTTTTGTTTGATTTGCCATCACTCTTGGTCATATTATTATTGCTACTTGTAGAATTATTGTTTGTTGAGGTGTCCGCTATCTGCATGATCAGCCCTGTCTTTTCCAATAAAGCCTCTGCATCCAGACCAGTATATGTAACCATCACTTCGTAATCTGCCTCGTTTTCGTTTCCAGCCTGATCCTGCACTGTGCAGTGTACATTTAATACTTCAACCGGGTTTTCTTTCTGCAGATTAAAAGATTTCTGCTCAAATTCGTAGCTGATCGCATTGTCTCCGCAAAATGCATCACTGGCTGCCGCCCACTCCGCATTTGAAAAATCCGGAAGCTCATGCAGCATGTCTGCAATCTTTTCCGCATCATCCGTGTTGATGTCGTCAATACTGATCCCGGATGCATCCACCTCCAGATCGATCACATTCTGTGCCAGCTCCGGAGCTGTGCCATCCACGTAAACGTTTAATGTTATATCTGTAAAATTGCCTTCACTATCTTTTACCTGTGCTGTCACTTCATAGCAGCCTTCATCATCCAACTGAACACTTTCTTGATAATCTGCTTCAACATACGGCTCTGTAGTATCTACCGCCGCTTTTTCCTGCAGCATATCATCATAATCACAGGCTGCAAGATCATCCTTCCTCTCACAAGAAACGATCCAGCTGGAAGTTTCCGATGCATCTTTGATCTTCGTTACCAGATCATCAACGGTCAGCGCTCCCGGCTGCATGTAGATATAATCTTTTGCTTCGCATTGCGGTGAAGTCGTATCCTTCACTTCTACCGTAAATGAATAATTTTTCCCATCATATGCAACGGCAGCATTGTACGAACCAACTTTTGTTTCATCTACTGCTGACAGATCGAGGCTTGCACCCTTTAAGATTTTCTCATCCGGATTCTGCAGATAATCTGCAACATTTTCCGACAGCTCATCGCCAAGCTCCAGTGTCACTGTGCTCTGCGCGAGTTCCACCTTGGAACATCCGGCAATGCCAGCCACGCTAAAAAAAGTCATTCCTAAAAGTACGAATTGTTTATTTTTATAACTTGTGTTCTTCATTTTGTGACCTCCAAATGTATTTTTCTTATCCACACTATACTATAAATATAATACAACGTCAAGAACATTTGTTCTATTCTGGTCACATATCCTCCTTTCATGTTAGTCAATGAAGTTTCAAAAATCATACTTTTCAAAAGTCGTGTTTTTGAGGATAAAATGACCTGAAAATTAAAAAAAATCTGCGATTGCGACACAGATTTGACGTTTTTTTCATGTTTTTTTGTTTGCCAAAAAGTATAGTTTTCGACACAATTTTACTACAAAGGGAATTTTACCATAAATTTCCATGCTTGACAATAATTGAAATGTAATCAACCCCCTCTAATTTTCTTTTTATTGAATTTTTCCCTTGGATATTCATTGTCTTGCTGTTGTCATTTACTTTGAAATTTCAGCATATGGATTGATAAGTTATTTCGTTTATCAGGATTACTGGTATCTATTAATTCTGGCATTTATGCCAGTTTAGATATTGGCGGAACGCTATGCGTTTCGGCTTCCTTATTGTGTGGATGGATGAGTGTTTTCGTGTGTCAAGGTGACATGGATCAATTAAAAAGAGATTGTTTGCAGAGTAGTTGATTCCCAAACAAGATATAGTTGATAAAAAGAAAGAATTGTATTTAGAAAGGATTTATTAGCCGTTTTAAATATTGTGTCTTTGCCCTATTTATGGGGCTTTGAGGCACTTTGTGGATAGTTTAAAAATTGAATAGGAGATCTCATTTATTACTGTAAAATTTGAATAAATTTATATAAGCCGTTTAAAACTTGAATATCCTTATCAAAAATTGAAATGATATTTGAATACTTTTTTTCTAAACTGTCGTGAAACTTGAATACTTTTCTCCAGTAAAAAAAGAAAAAGCAGCTCCCGGTGTCTTTTTCACCGAAAACTGCCTTTTGGATGGATGATCTGGCTCTCCAGATGCTATTTATGATACCACGAAGAGACCTATGGCTCTCATAGGTCTGTCATAATCCCTGTTCAATTGTATATGCCTACGCATTGGCAAGCTCCTCTATCACGATCTTATGTACCAGTGCAGGATTTAAATACCGCTTCCACTTGTACTTGTTATGTATGCTCGCATTGATCCGTGCCAGGCTTTCCCTGATTATGGCACTTAGATCAAATTCTAGGTTCTTAATGATGTCCTTGTGGTGCTGCTTTAGGATGGTACAGATTTCTTCCTCTTTCTGCCTGTTCTCGTCCTTGATCCGGTTTCTCCTGCAGGAGATCGTAACCGTGTGTTTTCTGAGTTCATCGTTTTCAGTATCCCTGCCCGGCAGAGCCTCGTATGCGCCCTTTTTAAAGGTTATAAAGTACTTACGGCCTTTTTCTAAGTACACATCCATAAAAGGCTCTAAATCGCCCAAATATTCCCTCACAGTACGTCTGGACACATTAAGCAGTCCTACAAATTTTGCAATCAGGTTCTCTTTTGTGATCTGGTACGCACTGCTTCCGGACCGGCTCCTGCTGATCAGCCATTCACGCATGAGCCATAATGCCATAAGCTTTGCGCCGCCTTTAAGCTGTTTAAACTCATCTGACCGCACCATACCACAATGCAGCGATACATAACCCCGCCCAAAGTTTTCCGTACCACAAAAAGAGTTATTGATGACCTGAATATCCCAGTCAAAATAACTACGCTTTTCGCACGCTATGATTCCCTTACGTTCAAGGGAATGCAGACAATCATAAAATCCCTGATATGAAAGTCCGACGTTTTCACAAATATCTCTGTAATACACGCCCCGGATATGCCCGAACTCGTCTTGAAAACGGGCAATGTAGAGCATCATATCTATCTCATGATTTGACAGATCAGCTCCGAGCATTTTCTCCAGGACTTCAACACTAAGTTTCTGCATCTGTGAATCGTCCTTTTGGTTACAAAATAAAAAGAGGGTAAATGCGCAATTGTATGATGCGATTCACCCTCATTACTATCCATCTGTTTGTATAATTGTTACATGAAACTAGCAAAAAATAAGCTTTTTTTCTATGTAAAGATTCTTGTTTTTGTCAAATATACATTGACATTCCAAGGTGTTTTTGTTATTATACTAGTAGATGATATTTAATGTGTGAGATTGAATATCATACAGTTGAAATAAATTGATTGCGACAATTTATTTCAATGCCTTGGTTAGATTATATTTTATTTTCATAAAATTGTCAACAACCAAGGTGAAATCGATTTTTAAAAAATGGAACAGCTTGTGGCTGTTCCATTTTTTTGTTCAATATTTTGTATTTAGTTCCCGGAGATAACGGTACAGTGTACTGATCCCAATGCCAATCTCCTTTGCGATCTCGTCATTCTTTAACCCCTGCTCCTTAAGCTCCTCATACCTCTGCCTAAATCCATCGATGTCGCTTTTACGTGGTCTGCCAAACACTACACCTTTTTCCCTGGCACTCGCAATCCCCTCTGCCTGTGACACCTTAATATTATTTTTATCATTTTCCGCTGCAAATGCCTGTATATGTAATATGACATCACACAGAAACCTCTCCATGAGGTCGCGTTCCAGTCTCGTATCCAAGATCGGCATATTCAATACTACGATATTAACTTTTTTTACCCTGGTCAAAACAGACCACTGCTCCAGTATCTCATCATAATTCCTGCCAAGCCGGTAGATGCTGTGTATGTATAATGTATCTCCCGGCTTAAGCTTCTTAACCAGTTTTTTGTAATTAGTCCTGTTAAATGTGCTGCCATTTTCCTTGTCTACAAATATATTACTCTTTTTGATCGGCAGGATTGCAAACTGTACCAGCTGCCTGTCAAGGTTCTGTTGTTTTGTAGATACACGCCCATAGCCATAGGACTCTCCTTTGTTACGAAGCGCATCCCCTTCCCACCTCGTAGTCGAAAAAGCAAATTCTGATGTTGATGTTATTTTATCCAAATGTCGAATGCCCCTTTATCCTGATATGTGGACAGCAAGAAAAAGGTTAGATGTAATTCATCCAACCTTTTCCATCACTTTGCGTCAATCATTTTCTCAAAGCAAAATCCACATATATATTTTCCGTCATCTATTCCTGTAATCTTTCTCCTGCATCCCGGACATTTGACAGTTTTATACTTTCCCGGCAAAAACGTGTTTTTTTCGCGTATAACAGGCACCATCAATGTCCTGCATTTATCGCAAATGATTCTTGTGCGCTCTTGACCAACTGCCTTATTGTTACAATTCTCACAGGCAAACACCTGGGAACAAAAATTGCCTTTATCATAGTTTAGTCTGTTTTGATACCGGATTTCATATTCTGACAGTATTTTCCCCCATCTGTCACGGTTTATAAAGGCTGGTAAAGATTTTAGGATTTCATCATCTGTACCTACAGTTACATAGCCCTCTGTGCCCCGATATTCCAGAATAAGTCCATGCTCCTCTGCAACAGCAGCATATCTGTTATTGTGGTATCTGCGGTTCCTGCTCGTATCTGAAATTTTCTTTATTCTGCAATAAATATGCACCTGCTCATGGATGATAAATGTGATTATCTTATCAATCTCTCCATGCAGCACGTTTCTGTGTATATAAATGTTATATACCTTGCCGCTTTCATAGATTATGCTGCTTTTTTTTCTCTGTTCAGAGCAGTAAACTGTGAAAACTGCGTTGGGAAGCTGGCTGCTAAAAACATTCTCATTCAGCACATCGTACCAGCGTTCCAGTTCTTCTTCTACTGACATAATTGTGAAACCTCTACATTCTATAGTGTATAGTTTCCCTCAATTATATTTTTTACTACTTCTTCATCGAGCACGGAAGCCATTGCATAACAATAATCATACAATGCCTGGAATAATACAATTGTTATACCGACATTCTCCCGCTCCATGATCGGCTTAAGCAGCTCTTTCTGGTCATCATCCAGATAAATAAGCTCCTTAAAGCTCCTTTTTACATACCTTGGATCAGTTATTTTTTTGATCTTGAATCGTTCGTTAATCTTCTGATCACCAGCCAGAAACGCATCGATCGCTTTCCGGTGGAATGCAGCCTGTGTAAGACCAGTCTGTTTTAATATTTCTTTTTCCATATATTTTAACGAATTGGTAATGTTAAAGGATGTCAAATGCTTCATATGTTTAACCTATCAATGGGATGCCACAGCATCTGCAGCATCCCTAAATAATCATGGCTTATAATAAATATTGTGATATATCATTATTTCGCATTACTCTGTTTCTTAAGGTGTTTCAACCAATACTGCATACTATTTACATAATAACTTATAGTACGCTAAAATTCTATCTTTAAATGTACTTTTTTTCATGAAATATCCCTCCTTTCATCGAAATTTTATAAAATAGACATGTTATAAATGAAACATGTTATCATACAATTACAGTTTTACAAATTTTTTTGAATGCGGCCTTTTTTTCCATCCTTTTCAAAGCTAACTATAAAACCATGCTTCTTATAAAAAGCCTCACTCCTATCAAAGTGATCTTTATCTTCTGGTGATAATTCTCCACTTATATATTTTGCATTATGTTCTTTGGCATATTCAAACAAATAATTCATCAAAATCGTGCCATGTCCTACATTATAATCTTGATCCTTAAAATCAATGTCATCAATGATAATATGCTCCGTATTTTTCCATCTTGCACTGAGCATTGCTGTATGCCCATGCCAAAAGCTATTTTTATACAAATACCATTCTAATTCATTTTTTTTCCCGAAGAACACCGTAAAACAATCATCTCCGTATTTATCGTTATCTGGTCCCAAAAATGCATGAACAGCCTTTTCACCTTTCTCTTTTTGCACATAAAACTCTTCTTTTATAAGTTCATCAAAGACTTGATGTGAAGTCGTTCTTAATTCTTTAACTGTTAGTGTTTCTTCAAGCGACATATTTCCAAACTTGTCTAACAATGCATCCATACCTCTTATTTTTAATCTCACTTCATCTGTAAATAGTTTATCAAACATGTTTTCCTCCAAAGTTTTTATTGATTCTCCTTAAATTAAACAAACAATTTTTCCAATATATTGATCTGACGGATATATGTATCATATTTTGTATCATCTAACCGGATACCACCATTTGCTTTTAATGCTTTTGTAATCTTTTTCAGATCAGCTTTAAGCTGCTTCTCTGTGATAAGCTTTCCCGGCAGTGTATCTTCTTCCAGCTCTTCCTCTTTCTTTTTTACCGAGGTTTTTGTTTTTTCATATTGATACCGTCTAAGGTCATCGTCTGTAATACTTTCTTCCTCTCCCTTTTTCGCTAAAGCTTGCTCAATAAAATGCTCCTGCTCTTCTTTTTTTAATCCTGCAATTTTGGAACCTACAGAGATATTGACTTTTTCCTGCATCAATGCCTCTTTCAATGCGTCTGATCCCTTATTTTCAATTTTGTCAATCTGTCCTACATACGCTGCTGATTTATGCATCTGGTCACCAACAAGCTTCTGCGTTTTTACGTTTGTGATGTCTTGTTTTATTAAGTTGCCCTCTTCATCTACTCCAACAGTCATCATCGTTCGCATCTTTTCGATCGGATCACCATTGTCATCGTATCCAACTACCCGGAGTTCTTTGCCATTTTTTCTAAATTCCTGTATGATTTTTTTCCATGCCATTGCTTCGAAGTAATAATCTGCATCCGTCATGTCTCTGTGCTGGTTTGTTACGACAATTTCAAAAAGTTCTTTCGTTTCCTCCGATAATTCTACATTCAGCTTGTCCATATCCTGGACTTTAACTTCCACAAGATGCTCTGGATTCCATTTTCCTTCACCGATCAGTTTTCCAATCGCCAAATATCTACGCTCACCTGTAAGGATCATATAGTTTCCATCTTCGATCTGTTTTACTACAAGCGGCTGCTGTAATCCCGCTGCATCAATTAACTGCGCAAGTTCATCAATATTCCTACGGCTCATTCCGTTCATAGGATTTCGAACAATTTTTTCATATGGCACAAAAATTGTTGCTTTCTGTAAAACTGCTTGTGCCTGAGAAGCCGCATTGAGCAGTCCTGCTCCTACCATCCCTTTATTCTCACTGTTATTCTCACTGTTATTCTGACCTTGTGCATTTCCCAATCCATTTATTCTATTCAAATTAAACTTAGCCATTTTTATTTCCTCTCTTCACAATCATAATCCGATCACTGCTCAAGGCTTTTCTCCTCTTCCAGCCTCAATTTTTCAATCTCTTTCAGTTCTGCAGCGTACTTCTTCAAAAATTCCTTTTTATTAGGTGCTATCATATATTCTGTGAGCTTTAGATAACTTAATGTCGCACTGCATTTATTTTTTCCGGAATCTACTGCCAGAAGAGGTTTCTGTTCAAATGTATTCTCTTCCAGATATTTTGTTGTGCCAATCTGGAACGGAAGAATGATTTCATCTGTAATAATATTTTTTAATAATTCGTAGACTGTCTTGGCAACATTTTTTCTGCTGTCATACTGTGTCAAGAAACATCCTCTAAGCTGCAGTGTAGGATTATATGACTGTACAGTCCGGATAAGGTTCATTGTGATCGCCATTCCGATACAACTGTTTCCGTCACACCTTAATGGTATATAAACCTCATCTGATGCTACAAGTCCATTGATATTCAGGATGCTGATAGACGGGGAACAGTCGATCAGACAGTAATCATATTCATCCTTGACTTTCTCCAACTGCCCTTTTAATTTAAACTGCTGTGGCATTGTAATGTCTGCCTTCAAGCTTTCCTCTACGGTGGACAGTGTTAAATGGGATGGGATAACATCCAGACCATCATACTGTGTATGTTTGATTGCCTCATGTATATCCATTTCCGGATGCATTAAAACGTCCTCTATCGATTTTTCTGTAGTGACTTCTGTTCCGTTAAGGACTGACAAGAAAATCTCTACCCAGTCTATTTCACTGTATCCGGTAGATAGATTTCCCTGTGGATCCAAATCAATCATCAGGACTTTCTTTCCATATACCTGATTCATCATGTGTCCAATTGTACTTACGGTGGCAGTCTTTCCTACACCACCCTTGTTGTTTAAATAACAAATAGTTATCATAGCTTTTTCCGCCTTTCATTTTTACTATACTTATATTATAAATATAGTATAACTTTTTGTCAACGTTTATATGTTAAATTATAACATGATTTTTCTTTTTTATTGAAATATTTTGCAAGGTACTATTAATAGTACCTTGCGCTTTTTAGTATGCCACGAGCTATTAAAATCCCTTGATTTTACCATTTTTGAATTAGGTACTATTAATAGTACCTAATCATGATCCTGCTCCATTTCCTTATCTTTATCCTTGCTCTTGTCCTTCTCAGTCTCTCTGAGTTCCTTATCTTTCAGCTTTTCAAACTCTCTCATATTAATATATTTCTGCAATTCATCCCTTGTTGACTTTTCTATGTCATGCAAAGCTTTTTCAATTTCGTAGCTGCCGTTTCCACGCAGACTGATCCTATTTTTTCCGGCAATGATAAAAGGCAGTCCCCCACGGTAATTGTCAATGTTTGCCAAGATGTCTTTTGCCAGATCGTTTTTTTCGGCTACAAGTTCCAGATACTTACGCGCCATCTCCTTATCTTTCATGATGCCTGGATATTTATCTGCCCCTGATAAATAGATAAGCCCAAGCTTTAACTGTGCATATTCATTTCCATGCTCTGCTGACTTTGTGAGGTATTCTATTCCCTCTTTTGCATTATACACACCTGTTTCCTGATCTAAAAGTAATCTTCCAAGCGTGTACTGTGCCATATCATTTTCTTTATCAGCAAGTTCTTTCATGTAATCCATTCCCTTTGAAAGATTGTAATGTCCACTTTCTTTATCAAGGTAAATCTTACCTGCCTTGTACTTTGCCGGATCGAACTCATTCTTCACAGAGTTTTCATAATATTCTAATGCCTTATCCAAATCGTATTGTTCTTCGTTCTCCTTATCTGCATATATGTTTCCAAGTCTGTACTGCGCAAACTTGTTTTCCTGATTGGCTGCATGAGTATAATTTTCAATTGCTTTGTCAAGATCATACACTTCCAGTGTCCGGTCCTCATATATCTGTCCAAGCGCATACTGTGCCATATCATTTCCATCATCGGCAAGTTCCTGCATATATTCCATGCCCTTTTTCAGATCATAATGTTTATCTTCACGATCAAGGTAAATTTTTGCAGCCTTATACTTTCCACTGGTAAATTCCTTTGTAATGGATGATTCAAAATAAGACAGAGCTTTATCCATATCGTAATAAGAAGTGTTCTCCGGATTACTATAAATAACCCCTAACTGATACAGTGCAAACTTATTATCTTTTCCCCCGGCTTTTGTAAAATTTTCAACTGCCCTATCAAGATCATAGATACCATAGGCTTCATCCGCATAAACTCTTCCGACCGTATATTGTGCCATGTCATTTCCTGCATCTGCCAGCTCCTGCATATATTTCAACCCTTTATCGAGGTCAAAATATTCACTTCCTTTTTCCAGATAGATTTTTCCTGCCTTATACTTTGCCGGGGAAAAATCCTTTTCCACTGCCTTTTTAAAATAGGACAGAGCTTCTCCCATGTCATAATGATCTTCAAAATTTTTATCCATACATATGCACCCCATCTGGTACTGTGCATATTCATTTCCTTTTTCTGCAGCATTTTTAAAACATTCCACCGCCCTGTCAATATTGTAATACTTTGGATTTTCCTTATCACTGTATATCTTTCCAAGCCTGTACAGAGAGGCTTCATGTCCCTGCAATACGGCCTTTTCATAATATTGTATTGCGGTATCCATATTATAGATTTCTGATTCTACGTTCTGGTACAATGTTCCAAGCTTATATAAAGCATGTACATTCTTTTCTGCTGATTTTTCCAACCACTTTAATGCTTCTGGAAGATTGTAATACTCTTGATCAAGATAGGCTTTTCCCAGTTCATACTGTGCATATTCATTATAATTTTCTGCCCCCATGCGGAAATAAGACAGTGCCTTATCCCGGTCATAAAGTCCACTCTCACGATCGATCAGAATTTTACCTGCCCGGTACGCTGCATAATCATTTCCGTTATCTACCGCCATTCCATACCATTTGACTGCTTCCTTTAAATCCCTGTTTTCATTATTCTTATCTTCTGCAATCTTTCCAAGTGCATACTGCGCCATTACATTTTTTCCTTTGATGGCAGATTTTTGTAGCAATTGTACTGCTTTTTCCGTGTAATCCGTTTCTTCTTTTTCAAGATAAATTTGAGCGAGTTTATACTGTGCATAACTGTTTCCAACCTTTGCAGCTCGTTCAAAATAACGTTCCGCTATGCGCTTGTTCTGTTCTGTTCCAATCCCTTTTTCATACATGCATCCAATCCTGTACTGGAGATTATCACTATGATTTTCTTCTTCGAGGTTGCAAAATTTTTCAAAAGCTATTTTATATAATTTCTGCGCTTCATCAAGATCAACTTCCGTTTCAATACCTTTTTCATAAATTGTCGCCAATTTATATGCTGCAAATGGATTTTCATTATAAGCTGCAATTGCATAATGTTTGATTGCCTCCGGTATATCCTGCTCCGTGCCTTTTCCTTCGTAGTACATATTAGCCACATTATAATGTGCCAGCCTGCACTTCCCGGCTATAGCTGTATCAAACCAATTAAATGCCTTTTCATCATCTGCATCCGTTCCCTGTCCATATTGATATTGTTTTCCTATCCTGTATGCGACATATCCAGGTGATACATTATACTTTTCCTTTAACTCATCACTATCCAGTTTATAAATCGCTTCGAACATTTCTAAGGATTTCTTATAGTATTCCTGCGCCGCCGGAAGATTTATCTCCCTTCCTCTTCCATATTGATATATGGCTCCAAGTTCATACACGGCAAGAACATTTCCCCTGCTACTTTCGTCTTTTAAAATGTCTATCGCTGTTTCAAAATCCTTACTTGCTCCATAGATCAATTGCTTCGCCAGTCTTAATTGATCATTATTTTCCATCTTCCAATCGTTTTCTGGAAAAACAAATCCCTCGTCAAAGCCCATGTCCACACTTTCATCCAGATCAAGATCATGATCATGATGGATTTCAAACTCCGGCTCTTCTGTCTGTAATTCAATTTCATCAGGAAATGTATATTTTTCTGTAAAAACCGGTTCAAGCACCTGTTCAATATGATTTTCGTTATACAGTTCATTAATATCCCCTGCATAATTTTTATCAAACTCCCTCATTTCTTTGAGGATTGCATTACCAAGCCTCTCATACAAATCTTTCATCTTGGTCTGTTCATAATCCCTTCCACTTTTTCCATAAGCTTCACGATATAAAACTGCCTGCTGTGCGATCAGTGCTCTTAACTCCTTATAATCTTCCAGATTGTATTTTTGCATGTAAAAGCTGCTCAATTCATCCAGCGATTTCCGGACATCATGCATCGCATTATTATTATAATTCCACAGTCCCCGGTTTCCAGTCCGCGGCAGCTGCTTATAAACATCCAGAAATTTATTCACAAGCTCCTGATCCTGAATCAGCTTGTGAGTTGTTTTCTGTTTGACGATCTGTTCTCTTATGATCCGGTTGATCTGCAGGTTCTGGTCACGCTGCATCGCGATCTCATTTACCACATATTGTTTGCACACCTCAATACTTTTCTGCTTAAATTTTCCAACATACTGTTTTCTTGTAATCTGGTTTCCATCCTTGTCAAGCAGTGGGACTTTATCATATCTTGTAACCGGCAGTCCATCCTCCATGCGCTGCTTAACAAAGCTTTTATTCGCATAAACAAATTCTCCATAATTATCCTTTACATATTTTCCTTTTGGATCTTCCCGGTACTCATACTGTGTATATTCTTTTACCATCCGCTGTGGCACAGGTTCGACAACCGCTACATGTACATGCAAATTATCTGTATTATAATGTATCGCCCCACTCCACACTGCATTTTCAAGTCCTTCGTTTGCAAGCATCTTTTTAATTGCATTCGAAGATATTTCTTTTAGTTTTCGCTCATCTACAATATCATTAGCTGCATCATACAATCCATATTTTTCCAGCCAGCGGTTATCAAAAGATATGACCGTCTGCCACATCAGACTCCCATTGTCCTGTGCTGACCGGAAAGTCTCTTTTAATATTTTCTTGTCCTTGTATGTCAACTCTGTTTTATCCTCGGTAAACAATCCTGTCGTTTTCTCCGGGTTATCCATATAATCATTGTATAAATTGTACTCGCTTAATTTCTCATTCCTCTTGGCATCCGGTCTGTCAATATACGAGATATACCCGGAAAATGCTTTTGAGTCCGAAGGACAAAATTTGTTTACTACAACTACTCCTGCTTTAATGTTACTCATAAAATCCTTTCTATGCTAATGTTAATTTTTTATCGACCAATGCCAATAAATTAAATAATACGTTTATGGGAGGTATACAAAATGAATTTTCTATTGAAGAACGATGATCAGTATAGCAAAGCAATCTCTGCGATCACCGGACAGGAGCTGTTAAAGGGAACAGATCTTTCCAGCTTCAAATCCTTTATCGATGAGATCAAGAAAGCTATTGATGCAAAGTTAAAAGTTGAAATGAAATTTGAAGCAACCGACAATATTGTCACGAAACATGGGTTCATTGATTTCTGTTCTTTGGATATTGATGATTCTTTTACAGAAACACATTTATCAATACATCTCGCAGAAGCACATCCAGAGGAACAGTATACGTTTAAAATCAACCCAGCAAATTACGAATGGAATACACTGTCAAAGCCTAACTCGTTCATGAAATTCTACTTAAGAAATGACGACTACTCTGTGAATGTAACCATTATCGTTAAGTATTAAATAAGCCTTAAATAAGGGATTTTAAAATAAGGTACTATTAATAGTACCTTATTTTTTTCTGCAGTTTTCAAGCGTTACATTTATGAATTTATATAAGCTGGATACATACCAATAACTAATTTTTCCTTTTATAGAATCATTCTTACAAACATTTCTTGTCTTCTGCTTTTATTATCCGTCTGTAAATTTTTCAGATATTCATGCTTCCTAATAAGTTATAGATCAGGTTCATCATGATATCTGTACTGGAATAATACTTTTCATATTGATCAAATTCAATGTCTATCGTATGTCCGTTTATACCTTCTATCTGCTCTTCAATTTTTCTAAACTGTTCAGAAAATTTTCCGGATGGATTTGCACATGCCAGACAAAGTTCGCTCTGCTGTTCTTCTGGAAGTCTCTGTTCCATTTCCAAGTACTGATCCATTTCTCTGCAAGCCTTCATTACTTCCACCATTTTTATACTAAGCTCTGCAAATCTTTCCATTATTTCTTGTTTACTGTTAATTGCATTTTTGCTACTTTCAACTGCCATTTCTTTTCCCTCTTTCGTAAGGTACTATTAATAGTACCTAAATATTTTCTGTCATTTTTTCATAGGGTACTATTAATAGTACCTTTTACTTTTCACGTTAAAGAAGGCTTCTCTTCATTTTTTCAGCCAGACAATTCCATTGATTTTCGCCAATCGTAATACCAAGAAAATCATAAACTTCATAGACTGTTTTTCTTGACAATTCATTAATGACATCCTTCATAATCCGATCCATATCATCTTCCATATTACACGGCTTATGAACCTCATCTACATTTACAACATGATCATCAAGTCCAAGATATATTTTATACTTTTGTATTTGCGACATATCCTTTATTGCGATATACGGATTTACCTGTAAGCAGAACTCTTTGCATAAATAACTCTCCTTTATAAAATGAGGTATCCTTTTCCAATTTGCCTTATCATATTTTACTGCAGCAAGCATCGCTAAAAAATTTTCATTATTCAATAATTCCTCTTTGGAATAATAACCATTCTCTACTTCCTCCAAGAAGAAATCCAATGCTTTCCAGTCAATATCTTCCATATCAAATTTCAATGTCTTTTCTCCTTCACTTAAACGTGTAATCTCCATTATAAAAAAAACAGATAATTACTCCATATAATATGGCGTAAAATGCAGTTTTTTATAAAGGTACTATTAATAGTACCTAACTATTTTCCTGCATCTTTCTCCTGAAATTCCGGTCATCCTTTGCCTGTTTAAAATGCTCTACTTTACGTTTATGGTTCTCCTTTGCTGTTGCAATGACCGGATGCATATATACTTCCACCGGAACCCCATCTTTTATATTTTCATTTACCAGCATCGTATTTACTGCATCCAAAAGAAAGATTGAATTTTCCTCGGATGTTCTGGTCGCCCACCGGAGCCTTTCGAAAAAAGCATAATAATTTTTTGAAAAAGTCTCCATGAACAGATCGACAAGTTTCTGATTTCTGATGTCCTCATCCAGATTTTCCATATACATATTTAAAAGATATTTCAGTACGGCTGCATCTGTCTTTAATTTCTGATCTGTCTTTACCTTTTCAAAAACGGCTGCATCCTCCTGTGAGATACTGATATGTTTAAGACTGCTCATTTCCACGCATCCTTTCCTGAACCATTTCGATCACATAAGTATTCCGGTCAATAATATCTGAAAGCATCTTTGCCTGATCGGACAGAAGCTCTACCAGATTTGCATACTTAAAATCAAGTTCCCTCAATTCCCCTGAAACTGAAACCGAGTTAAAGAGATCCCTGATGTATGCTTCCCGGCTCATGTTTTTTTTCTTTGCCAGTTCATTCAGTCTCAGGGCAACTGACTCATCAACATTCCTGATCAATATATTTGCCATCCTATCTGCCATCCATTCATTTTATGTTGCATTTATTATATTATTGCATTTATAGTATGTCAATTCCAAAATATATCAAAAAAACATTTTTTTGATATATGGAAGTGTATAAATGATATCAGAAAAATAAGAGCATGAGAGGGGATGACGTTTGGCTTTGCCAAACTAGCAAACGCAGTTTGCTATCAGTCCCCCCTTATGCTCATTTTTTGTTCGCTTACGAATAAAAAATCGAAAATACCGCGGGCTGCTCCGCAGCCAATACCACAATAAAAGAAAGAGGAAAAGATGCGATGCATCTTCTGATTCCAAAAATTTCACAATACATGAATCCATGTGTGCCAGATCAAGGAGATCTTGAAGGATTTAGACCAACCGGAAGATGAAGCGACCACTCTGTGGGCGGTTTAGCTGGAGGGCGGTAGCAGAGGGGTTTGGGGGATCTGCGCCCCCAACCAAAATTTGCCCGGTTTTTCCGGAAGCAAATTTTGCCCTTCCAGAATCCGGCGATCCGAAAAATGCAAATCCATGTGTGCCAGATCAAGGAGATCTTGAAGGATTTAGACCAACCGGAAGAT
>ERZ791852.1249-NODE-1249-length-16095-cov-3.611160_pt1 | contig 16095 bp, 11 predicted proteins | sample MGYA00510287_ERZ791852 | MGnify/ENA primary metagenome ERZ791852 (study PRJEB30046, sample SAMN00715257) | human gut metagenome | study: EMG produced TPA metagenomics assembly of the A metagenome-wide association study of gut microbiota in type 2... | reverse complement strand
TTGACCAGAGAATCATAGTGAAAACTACCGGTCAAAGAGACGAGAAGTGCCTTTGCGTTGCCTTCAACCCTTTGGACAAGTACGTTAACGTATTTGTCTCCAATTGTGGCAAAAGCGACATCCCGATGCGCTGAATCTTCAAACATTGCCATTCTGGCCCTACGAGGAGTACAAAGATTCAATGACATAAAAAATCCCCTTTCGAAATCTCCTCAAAGAGGAGTTAATATTGCTGTATTATATCACGGAATTCGACAAAATTCAACAAAAAATGCATTTTTTCTCAGATTTATTCAAATAAAAATAAGATTAGTATTATAAATAAAATATACTAACCTTAATGCGCAATAATTATCCAAAAAATCTAAATATAATTTTCAATATAATTCCACATATCTTCACTGTATATTTTTCTTTCTGCTGAAAAAGGCAAGAATGTTAAGTCTTTTAATGGGTTTAGTTCTTGTTGTAAATCTTCTAAAACTCCAGAAACTTTTGTAACTGCTATTTTATCAGCTTTGCTTGCTACTATTAAACAAGGAGAATTTGTGTTTATAATGTATTGGTACATTAATCTATCATTTTCAGTTGGAGAATGACGAATGTCTATTAAAAATACTATTAATGAAATTTTTGTACACTTTGATAAGTATTCTTCAATAAAATTTCCTACTTTTATTTGTTCTTGTTTAGACATTTTACTATATCCATATCCGGGTAAATCTACAAAATAAAAATTGTCATCTACATTGTAGAAGTTTATTTGTCTTGTTTTGCCAGGCTCTGAGCTTGTTCTTGCTAATTTTTTTCTATTTAACATTGTGTTTATAAAGCTGGATTTACCAACGTTAGATTTTCCAACTAAAACAATTTGAGGCATATCGTTTTGAGGATATTGAGAAGGCTTCACTGCTGAAATTTCAAATTTAGGATTTTTTACTATCATAATTTTAAATATAATCAGTATAAAGAAACTGATTTTCCTTTCGATAAAATTTAAATAATGTTTTTGAAATTTATATATGTACAACTTTGTGTATTTTTAAATTCAATTTTATATATTCATATTTTGATAAATTTGAAAACATTATATAGTACATTATAGCATATTGGTCTTGCAAAAACAATTAAAAATGCAAGGAAACAAAACGGCAAAATGCTTGTTCAATTAAAGAGCAAAATGATATTGCTTTTATTAGATGTGCTTCTTGGCACGTAATAAATATATTAAAATAAAAGAAAGGAGGCAAAATTTGCCTCCTCGGTATTGTTTTATGCAACGTAACCAGTGTTACTCATTTGATAATTATGTCGTTAACATCAGGGCCAATTCCCATGTACATAACAGGAACACCGACAAACTCTTCAACAAACTCCACAAATTTTTTTGCAGGTTCGGGCAGAGACTCGTAATCTGTACAACCAGAAGTGTCCCAACCACCACGAAAAGTCTTGTAAATCGGTTCGCAGTTTTCAGAATCAATCGGCACATAGTCGATTGTCATGGGCCACCCATTAGACTGATTGTAGATGTACGAAGTGCATACCTTAATTTCTCCTAATTTCCAGCCGATTCTGCCAAGGTCGTCCAAGTGCATAAGGCACAGCTCGGTAATGCCGTCAAGAATAACAGCATTTTTCAGCCGAACCAAATCGAGCCAACCACATCTGCGAGGACTTCCGTCAGAATTATACTCCTTTCCAATTTTTCGGATGGCGTTTGCAGTAGGGCCAAACTGCTCTGTGTTAAAAGGTCCTTCGCCAACACGAGAACAGTAAGCTTTTGCAACACCCAAAACTTCACAAACATAGATAGGCCCAATGCCCGCTGCTGCAAGCGTTCCAGACGTAGTAGGACTAGACGAGGTAACATACGGGTAGTCGCCTTGGTCAATGTCCAAGTAGAAAGACTGTGAACCTTCAACAACAATTTTGTCGTCATTGAAAAGTGCAGGTGTAAGAATGGGGCGCTCATCACGAATGTAAGGAACAATGAGACTTCTGTAGTTCAAAATCCCTTCATCGATTAAAGTGTGAATTTGGGTAATTACGTTTTCCGGAGAAAAAGCATTCAAAACGACATTATCAATCTTGATAATGTGAGAAATTTTTTCCATAAGTTCCTGAATACTCAGGCTGGCAAAATCCTCCATTCGAATGCCTATGCGGTTCATTTTGTCAGACTGGCAAGGTCCGACTCCACTAAGAGTAGTGCCAAGCTTCTGCTCGCCCTTTAAAGCCTCATGCATCTTGTCCATACTGATGTGGTAGGGCAAAATGATATGGGCTCTAGGGCTGATAATAAGCCGCTCGGGAGAAACTTTAACTCCCATTGCCTGCAAGGTCCTAATTTCGGTTGCAAGGCTGGGAAGGTCGATAACAACACCAGGGCCAATAATGCATGTAGTATTGGGTAAAACAATTGCAGCAGGGAGCAGGTGCAAAGTAAACTTTTGACCGTTTATAAGCACAGTATGCCCAGCTCTGCTGCTACCAGTAGCCCGAATAGCAATACACTCTTTAGAAACATGGTGAGCAATACGTCCTTTGCCTTCATTTCCCCATTGAGTTCCAACAATAACGGTAACGTTAGCCATAAAACCAAACCTCCTTTATAGACAATTGTCATGTTAAAGTTACATAAAACATACCAAGCAAAATTATATCACGGAAAACATGCATAATCAAGCTGTTTTGAGCATAAATGAAAATTAAATTGCACTTATTTTGGAAATACTATACTTAATTTTTTATTTTATATAAATTAGTTATGTTCAATAAAAAAGTAAATGCAAAAACGAAATTATCGGATTTTGCATTTATTTATGAAATGTACATATAAATTCTGTATTTTTTACTTATTATACAATACTTCTTGATTTTTCTAAAAGCAACTTTGAAAATTTACTTTAAATTTTAGACGAATTCGACAAAATTCGATAAAAAACGACAAATTTGAAAAAATGAAAAAAACTATTGCACACGTGTGAATGTTGTGATAATATTTGAGTGGAGTATTTATATCTATAACGTAGATATAGAAAAGTAAAATATTGCAACAAGAGTATATATACGTGAATAGATATATATACGAAAAGAAAAATAAATTTTGTAAATTAATTAACGAATTTTGAATATAAAAACAAATTTAAGGAAAAGATAAAAATAAAAATACGAAGGAGGAACAAAATGAAGAAAAATCAAAGAGGAATAACTCTTGTTGCGTTAGTCGTTACCATAGTAGTCTTGTTAATTCTTGCAGGAGTAAGCATTAACTTAGTGCTAGGCAATAACGGAATAATAGCAAAAGCAAAAGAAGCTCAAAGGAAATCTGCAGAAGCAAGCCAAAATGATTTGATTGGTATGAACGAACTAGCACAGCAGTTAGAAGAACAAATAAATGGAAGTACTGGAAATGGAGGAAAGACAGAACCAGAGACAGTTCCATATTTACCAAGTGATGATTTTCATTATGATACAAGTACAAGCATAGATACAGGATTAGTAATAAAAGATGCAAATGGAAATGAATATGTGTGGGTAGTAGTACCAAGAACAATAGCAGTTTATAAAACAACAGGGCTTGGAAAAACAACATTTACAGATGCAGACTATACAAGTATAGAAAATGATTTAAAGGAATATACAAAAACATATAGAGGAAGCACTAGTTATTCAGACACATACACAGCTGATGACAAAAATGTAGGTTGGTTTGCAGATGCAACAGCATATAACAATTTAAAAAACAGCATGTTAAAAAGTGTATATGAAAATGGAGGATTTTATGTAGGAAGATACGAAGCTGGAATTGATACAACAACAGGAACTAATAGAACAAGCAATACAGATAAAAATTCAGATGGAAAATATACTATGCCAAGTACAGTACCAGTAACAAAAGCAGATGCATATCCATACACATATGTAACAAGAACACAAGCACAAAATTTAGCAAGTAAAGTAAATGCAGGAACAAAAACAATTAGTTTAATGTTTGGAGTGCAATGGGATTTAGTGCTAGCATTTATGAGCAAGGATACTACAAAAGTAAATCAAGAAAACTTAAAAGAACTAATATCAGATAGTACAACAATAGGAAATTATTATAATTCAACATTCCAATTAAGTCAGACAGGACAATATGCTGTATATTCAAACTATTCATTAAGCTCAACATGGAATCCATCAACAAAATCAACTACAAATTTTGTAGATTCAAGTAGAAATAAAATAGCCCAATCTTCAAATAGAAACGGAATATTAGTAACAACAGGAACATCAGAGACAAATAAAGTAATGAATATTTATGACATAGCTGGAAATGTAGATGAGTGGACTTTAGAGTCGCCTTCCTCCGACATCAATCAGTGTGCTAGTAGGGGAGGCAGTTATTTCGATACAGGCTCGAACAATCCTGCAGCCCTCCGTGTCGGCAGTGACTCTGTCCTCAGCATCAACCGCATCGGATTCCGTGTTTCACTTTTCTAGGAAAAGCTGAACGCTAGAGACGAGAAATTTGAAACAAGAGGAAGAAATAAAAATGATAACAGAAAGCTATAAGAAGGCTCACGCCTCGCATAGCGAATGGAATACGCTATGTGGCAATTTGATGATAAGACTAGCTTTACAGTGAGCTAGTCTTTTTGATAGTTTAAAATATTGCTTATTTGGAAATAATATGACGAAAATTACATATACTATTTCTTTTATGGCAATAATATGGTATAATATATATATAGTTTAAATAGAGGAGTTAGTTTATGAAAGTTGGAAATAAAATAAAAGAATATAGAGAGTTAAATAAAATGACGCAAAAAGATATTGCTGAAATATTAGGAGTTGAACCAGCAACAATATCTAAGTATGAAGCAGGAACAATAGAACCTAATATAGAGTCATTAAAAAGGCTTGCGGAAACGTTCAATATAACTGTAGATGAATTAATAAAATATGAAGGAAAATTTGATGTTTCTAAAATTAATTTATTAGAAGTGCTAAGAGAACAAAAAGCAATGGGCTTAAAGGGAAATTTGTATCATAATACACAGATTATGTTCTCGTATAACACAAATCATATTGAAGGAAGTAAACTAACTGAGGAACAAACAAGGTATATTTTTGAGACAAATACTATTTTATTTGAAGGAGGAACAGTTGCGAGTGTAGATGATATATTAGAAACTGCAAATCATTTTAAATTAGTTGATTATATGCTGGATATAGCAGACCAAAATTTGACAGAGTATATAATAAAAAAATTCCATAAAATTTTAAAAGAAGGAACTATGAATAGTAGAAAAGAGTGGTTTAATGTTGGAGATTACAAAAAATTAGCCAACGAAGCAGGAAATATGAAAACATCATTACCGAAACAAACTCCAAAAGACATGCAAAAACTTATGGAATGGTATAATTCCTTACCAAAAGTAACAATAAAAGATATAATAGAATTTCATGCACGATTCGAGAAAATACATCCATTTCAAGATGGAAATGGTAGAGTCGGCAGAATAATTGCATTTAAAGAATGTTTGAAAAACAATATAATTCCATTTATTATTTTAGATAGAGATAAACTATATTACTATAGAGGACTAAAAGAATACCAAAATAAAACAGAAAAAGGATATTTGATTGATACTTGTTTAAATGCACAAGATGAATATACAAAAATGATAGAATATTATTTAAAATAAATTCGCCCAATAGGGACGCCCCTTTTTGGGCGAATGTTCTTAATTTGCTTCATACAATTCTTTTACGTATAAATCCTTAGTGTCATTAGAACCAACAAACCCAACTGTTGCTTTATTTCCGTGTACTTCTTGAATCCATACAGGTTGGTCGTTATAATAGATTTCTTTAATGTCTTTATTCTTTAAAATTTCACAAACTCTTTTATTAGTCATAAATTCCTCCCATAATTTAAAAAAATTTAATATAATTATATCCAAATTTGCATAAAATATGATACAATATAAAAATGAAGTACAATATTTTAAAGGAAGGACTGAAACAACAAGATGAAAGTTATAGAAAAATACAAAAATGAGATAGAAAATGCTACAAAAGAGGGAAGAAAGATTATTGCGTGTATGTGCAATAATGAGGTTAAGTCTTTAAATTATGAGGTAAACGAAAGTGATAATATTGAATTATTAGATACGAGCTCAAAGGATGGACACAGAATTTATATAAGAGGAATTTTATACATAATGGCAAAGGCTTTAAACGAAGTTTATCCAGAGGCTTTGCTTAGTGTAAATTATCAACTATCTAGTGCAATGTTTTGCAAAATTGATAACATGGAAATTACAGATGAAATGATCGCAAATGTTAAGGCTAGAATGCAGGAGATAATTAATCAAAATTTAGAAATAAGAAAAGTTGTTATGACTAAAGAAGAGGCAGAAGAGTTTTATTCTAACGAGAAAACCTTAAGAGGAATTGTTCAAATTGATAATACTCAAAAAGAGGGAGTATCTTTATATTACTGTGAAGATTATTTCAATTATTTCTTTGGAGTAATGCCAGTAACAACAGCATATACAGACGTTTTTGATGTTATTAAATACGGTGATGGTTTCTTAGTTAGATATCCATCTGCAGAAAAGCCAAACGAGCTTACAAATTATAAGAGTAACAAAAAGTTATTATCTACTTTGGAAGAGTATGAAGATATTCACAGAGTACTTCAAATAGATACTTTGTATAAATTGAATAAAGAAATAAAAGAAGGTAGAACTTCGAATGTTATACTACTTTCAGAAGCTTTACATGAGAAAAAAATGGCAAATATTGCAGATGATATTGCAAAAAGAAAAAATGTAAAAATGGTTTTAATAGCTGGTCCATCATCATCTGGAAAGACTACTTTTGCAAAGAGACTGGGTGTTGAACTAAGATTAAATGGCTTAAAACCAGTAACAATTTCGGTTGATAATTATTTTGTAGAAAGAGTAGACAATCCAAAAGACGAAAATGGAGACTATGACTTTGAATGCTTAGAGGCAATAGACTTAGAGCTATTTAATAATCACATAAAAACATTATTAGACGGTGGAACAATAGAGGTACCAACATTTGATTTTAAAGTTGGAACAAAACGTTATAATGGTGAAAAGATGCACCTTGCAGATGACGAAATTCTTGTAATAGAGGGTATCCATTGCTTAAATGATAAACTTACAAGTTCAATACCAAGGGAACAAAAATACAAGATTTACATAAGTGATTTAACTGTTTTAAACATAGATTATTGCAATAGAATATCTACAACAGATACGAGATTAATTAGAAGAATTGTTAGAGATAACAATTTTAGAGGATATAGTGCATTACACACATTAAGAACATGGGCAAGTGTTAATAGGGGAGAAAATAAAAATATATTCCCATACCAAGAAAATTGTGATGTTATGTTTAATTCATCACTAATATATGAATTAAGTGTTTTGAAAAAGCAAGCACTACCATTATTACAAGAAATAACAAATGCAGAACCAGAATATGCAGAAGCAAAGAGATTAGTTGAGTTCTTAAAATACTTTGAAGAAGTTGATGAGGGGCTAATACCTCAAAATTCATTATTAAGAGAATTTGTTGGTGGAAGTATATTTGGAGATTAGATAAAATATTTACAATATGCTTTTTAAATTAATGCTATCTGCAATATGTGTAAGTCTAGATATTTACTAATGCGAGTAGAAACATAAAAAGAAAATAAATGATAAGAACAGAAGAAAATAGAATATATAAAATTAATAAAGGATGGAATAAAAATGGCTGGAAATTTTACAGAAATAGACGAAGAATTTACATGTGAAAATTGTGGAAAACATGTGCCAAAGTTAGGATACTCATGCAGAAACCATTGCCCATACTGCTTGCATTCAAAACATGTAGACGTAAATCCGGGAGATAGGGCAGAAGAATGCCATGGAGATTTAGTTCCAGTAGGAGCTGAAATAGATAGTAAAAAAGGCTATGTAATAATTTTTAAATGTAAAAAATGTGGAAAATTGCGTAGAAACAAAGCAGCAGAAGACGACAACATGGATTTAATTATAAAATTAACAGCAATGCATAATTATTAAAATTCATAATTATTTATAGATAAACTCACCCAATAGGGGCGTCCCTATTGGGCGAGTTTTAAATTTCTCTGTTTAAATTTCCGTTTGTATATTCTTTTCCTTCTAATTTATTACCATTTTTCACTGAAGTTACTATATTATTTATTTCCTCTATATTTTCATCAAGTATGTTTATTCTGACAGCTGAAATCTTAAAATCATGTGTATCTATCGAAGTTATTTTGCTATTGTAAATTGATGTAACGGTTTGGATATTGTCTGGAATTATTCTGAATTTAAATCCAAGACGATCTTTTATATAGTATTTTGCAGTGCATGAATTATCTGTAACTGACGTATTTAAATTGTCTGCTAGACTTGCAAATGCAGAAGATGTACAGTTTTTACATTTCATGTCACACTGTGGATAGCATTTATTGCTTTTCCCAAGTAGACAATAAGATGAATTCATTAGCACATTTCTTCCATATGCTATTAATTCTACTGGTAGAGGACTGTTGCTACATAAGTTCTGTAAAATAGATTTATTCAATTCTACAGATGGTGTTACTACATTTATTCCAAGTGATTGAAGTTCTTGAATGCTGTACTCATTAAATATATTCATTGTATAGTTTGCGATAAATGTATATTTTTCATTACCAATATATTTTTTCAAAAGCTCAAAACCAGAAATGTTTGATATTACAAATCCTTTAATTTCATAGTCTGATACGATACTGTCAATATTGTTTAGTAATAAATTTTTGTAGTTTGGTTTTATTATTGTTGGCATATATATGTACAAATCAAATTTTCGCGATAAATTGAATAATAATGTATTGTATTTTTTGCTCAAGAAAAATTTTAAAGGAATGTATATATTATCAACATTTTCAAGCTTAGTATAATCATATTCTAAATTAATATTTTCTAATAAAATGCTAATTTTCCTTTGAAGTACATTATTAGTATTTTCAAATGAACATTTTCCATCATGTAAAGAAGTAAGAGACACTACCTGCTTAGATGAGTTCTCGTTTCTTCTTTCTAAGAATTTATTCATTATTTTTTCTTGCAACATATTAATTGCTGTTCTACGTGCATTATTTAAAGCACTTATACTAGAAATGTGCAAATTCTCATCTAAATTGATATTCAATTTTTCAAATGTATATGGAGTATTTCCAAGCTTATTTAATTGTTCTGTAATTCTTGTTTCTGTTATTGGCGAGTTAATCGAAACTTCTGGTATAATGTCAGAAACAAATTTTATTGCAACATTATCATAAAATGGTGCTGTATTCGTTTCTAAAGTTATAGAGATAGGCTTGTCCTTTTTTACAGATACAGAGCAGGTTACAGGAATTTTTTTGTTTTCACAATTTGGGGCAAATGTTTTATCTGTTTGGTCATTTAATGCTTTGCTAGAAAGTTTATACACTTTTGCTCCAGCTCTAATTTTTCCTTTCATTCGTCCAAGTTTTACAATTTGACCGATTTCTGCATTCTTCAAATTTGTATTTCCTTTTATTAATTCAGAAATAGTGTAAGTTCCTGTTTCACCGTCAATGCTTATGGTATCTCCGATTCCGACAGGTTGATTTAGTTTTAATGTGATGTGCCCTCTGTTGGCATTATAGTTTGATATATTTCCTAAATACAATCCCATATTATTTGGCTTGTCTTTGAATATTAACTTTCTGTTTGGCTCTGATAATAAATGTCCGCTAGAGAATCCGCCTCTATTAAACACTTGCTGTAAGTCTAATTTATCTGCTTCATCAACCACATATTTGTTGCCAGACAAAGCAAGGTCTATATATTTTCTATAAATTCTTGTAACAGTTGCAACATATTCTGGAGTCTTCATTCTGCCTTCAATTTTAAAAGAATTTATACCTAATTTTACTAGAGTAGGCAAGGTGTCTAGAGAACAAAGGTCTCGTGGACTAAGTAAATAGCCTTTATCAAGAACGCTTTCAGTACCGTTTTTATCTTCTAGCAATTCATAAGGAAGTCTACATGGCTGAGCACATTTTCCTCTATTACCAGAACGCCCTCCAACCAAGCTAGAAAATAAACACTGACCAGAGTATGAGATGCAAAGTGCACCATGTACAAATATTTCTAGGTCAACTTTACAATTATTTCTAATATATTCAATCTCGTTAATTGGAACTTCTCTAGATAAAACGACTCTTGAAAATCCAAGTTTTTCAAGTTCTAATACGCCTTCTAGATTATGAACAGACATCTGAGTACTTCCGTGAATTTCCATTCCTGGGAAATGAGTAATTAAATACTTAGCAAGACCAAGGTCCTGAACAATAATTGCATCGACTCCACATTTATAAGCTGATTCGGCAACTTTAATGGCATCATCAAACTCATCATCTGTAATTAAAGTATTCAATGTTAGATTAGTTTTTACATTTCTTAGTTTGCAATATTTTACGACTTCTGCGACTTCTTCCAAAGAAAAATTCTTCGCACTGGCCCTTGCACTAAAACTGTTAGCACCAAAATAAATGCAATTAGCACCATTTTGAACTCCGGCCCTAACACAATCAAAATCGCCAGCAGGAACCAATAACTCTGGAACTATATTAATTTCGTTATTCATGTATAAATTTATTCCTCCTTCGAGGTAGAAAGTTAATAAATTTCAACCTCAATTTTACAACTCTATATATTGTAACACACTTTGCGAAAAATTCATACTATATTATATAAAACAAAAAAGGAGGAATATAAAATGCAAGACGACAATAGAGGTGGATGCAACAGTGGAAGTTGCGGATGTGACGAAGGACCAAGAGGAGGATGTGGACGCAATGAAGGTTGTGGATGCGGACCATTTGGTGGACTATTTGGCGGAAACAATTGCGGATGCGGAGATAGCGGAATTTTATTCTTCATAATAATATTCTTACTATTATTTACAAACAACGGATGCTGTGGTGGCAGATAAAACATAAAAATTATGCTAGACTATAAAAATAGGCTAGCATTTTTTTTTGATATGTGTTACAATAGATTTTGCAAGAGAAAATGCCAATATAGCTCAGTTGGTAGAGCAACGGATTCGTAACCCGTAGGTCAGCAGTTCGATTCTGCTTATTGGCTCCATACATATTCTAATTATGGTAAATTTACCGTAATTAGATTTTTTCATTTAATTCAAAATTTTTCTTTTCTTCTTCAACAGCACTAATTAATTCTTGCTCTGTTGGCATATGAAGTTTATATTCTGATGAAAATATTGTTTTATTATCTTCAGGAAGAGTATATTTTACAACTGTTTCATTTTTATTAGTTGATAATAATATTCCAATTGTTGAATTTTCATTTTCTTGTTTAATTTCTCTATCATAATAATTAACATACATTTGCATTTGCCCGATATCTTGGTGTGTTACTTTACCAATTTTTAAATCAATTATTACAAAACATCTTAAAAGTCTATTATAAAAAACTAAATCAGGATAAAAATGGTCTTCACCTAATGTTAACCTTACTTGATTTCCAACATAACTAAACCCCTTACCAAGCTCAAGCAAAAACTCCTTTAAATGCTCTAATATGTTTTTCTCTAAGTCACTTTCAAGATAGTTTGTATTCTCCTTTATATCCAAAAATTCTAAAACAAAAGGATCTTTTACTAAATCTTTACTAGTTTTTAAAATTTGTCCTTTTTCAGATAGTTCAAGTACTTTTTCTTTATCAGCTGATAGAGCTAATCTTTCATATAATAAAGAGTCTTTTTGTCTTTGTAATTCACGGACACTCCATTTCGAATTTATACATTCATTCAAATAAAAGTTTCTTTTGGGTTCTTCTTCAATTTTAATTAGTTCTAGGTAATGGGACCAACTTAATTGCGACGACACTGTTGTCGCAATTGGAAAATAAATATAAAATTTTCTCATTCTTTCTAAATTTCTTTTGGAAAATCCTTTGCCAAATTCATTTGTTAATTTTTGTGATAATTTTTCAAGCACAGCATCACCATAACTTGCTCTTTCATCGCCTTGCTGTATTTCCATAATTGCTTTCCCTATATTCCAATACAAGTTAAGCATTTCAGTATTTACAACACTATATACTTTATTTCTACTGTTAATAACTAACTCCTTAATGTTATCAAATGTGTTATTAATTTCAGTATCATTTTTAAGTAATTCGTTTTCCATAAACTACCTCCGTTCTTTAATCTTAAAAAAATATTTATGAAGTAATTATACTACATATTGTAAAAGTTTACTATATTCACAAAGAAATTGCTTTGAAAATGTTTATTCTAATCTGAAAATACACTAAAACTGCCCATTGAAATTTCCTTAAATTTAATGTATAATAGTAGGGTATGAATACGTTAAATGAAAGGATTTTTTTATGGGATTTTTTGATAAATTAAAAAATGGATTGAATAAGACAAAAACATCTTTTGATGAGAAGATGAATGATATATTTAGTAACTTTAGAAAAGTTGATGAAGATTTGCTTGAAGAATTAGAAGAAGCATTGATTATGTCTGATGTTGGAGCTAATACTTCTGCTACAATTATAAATAATTTAAGAGAAAGAGTTAAGAAAGAAAATATTAAAGACGAGCAAGGTGTTAGAGAGGCTCTAAGAAAAGAAATTCAAGAAATTTTTGATGCTACAGATAACACTCTAAAGCTAGAAACTAAGCCAGCAGTAATCTTAGTAGTTGGAGTAAACGGAGTTGGAAAGACTACTTCTATTGGAAAAATTGCAAACAAATTAAAGAAAGATGGTAAAAAAGTTGTTGTTGCAGCAGCAGATACATTTAGGGCAGCAGCTGTTGAACAGTTAGAAATCTGGGCAAATAGAGTTGGATGCGATATAGTAAAAAGAGAAGAGGGAGTTGACCCTGCATCGGTTGTATATGATGCAATTAAAATTACTAAAGAAAAGAATGCAGATGTTTTAATTTGTGATACGGCAGGAAGACTTCACAATAAGAAATATTTGATGGACGAGTTAATTAAAATAAAAAAGGTAATAGACAAAGAATTACCAGATTCATCAGAAGAAGTACTTATGGTGCTTGATGCAACGACTGGTCAAAATGCAATTTCACAGGTTCAGGCTTTTAAAGAAACAGTGGACATTACAGGAATAGTTCTTACAAAGCTTGATGGAACTGCAAAAGGTGGAGCTGTAATAGGAATTGTAAATGAAAACAAAGTGCCTGTAAAATTTATAGGCGTCGGAGAGCAAGTTGACGACATGGAAATATTTAATAGCGAAGATTTTGTAAAGGCTTTAATTTAAGGATTGGAGGAATATAGCTTGGAAGAGAAAAAGAAAGAAGTAAAACAAGCAGAAGAAAAAATACCAAAAACTGAAGAAATTAAAGAGAATAAAAAAGAAGAAGCTAAAGAAAAAAAGAATGATAAAAAGCAAGACAGTAATGAACAAGAAAAATCTAATAATGAAGTAAAAGCAGAGCAACAAGAAGAAACAAAAACAACACAACAAGTAAAGCCTGTAAATACTGAAACAGAGAGTACTACTAAAAAAAGAAAAACAAGAAAGAAACTTGTTCTAGCTGTTTTAGCAATTGCCTTATTAATTATTTATATAGTTGAGAGAGGCGAATTCTTAGAGATAAAAGAGATTGGAGAGAACTACATATCTATGTTCTGGCAGAACATGAAGTATAGAGGGATAGCAGCTGTAGTTAATTTCTTGGCAATATTTACATTAACATATACAACAACAACTAAGGTAAAAAGAGGCCTAAAGGTATTTTTTGAAGACGAAAAGAAAGAAATGCCAAAGCTTCCACAAAAATCAATTTCGTTTATATTTGCAACATTAGTAACAATTGGAACTACTGGAATGATAGTAGAAAAGGCATTACCATGTTTCTTTAATACACAATTTGTTACAACAGACCCTGCACTAGGCTTAGATATAGGATTTTTCGTGTTTATATTACCATTCTTAAAATTTATAACTATATATGCATTAGTTGCAATGATTGCAGCAGTAGTATATGCAACTTTGTACTATTTAATAGTGTTTAATATTTGTTTTGATGGAATATCGAGAGAATCGGTAAAAAAGAGCGGACTATTAAATAATGCACTTGGTTATTTAAAAGTAATTATAGTTTTATTTGCAATATTGATGCTTATTGGAACTTTAGATATTGGGGTACAAAAATTTATAGTATTAAATAATGATGAATCAGAGAATTATTCAATATTTGGAGCCGGAATTACAGAAACAACAATCGGGTTCTGGGGATATATTGCATTATCTGTAATTATGATAGTTTCAGTATTTAAGGCAATAAAAGAATTCAAAAAAGGAAGAACTAAAAAGGTAATAGGCTCAATATTAGTTGTTCCAGGTTATTTAGTTTCTTTATTATTAGTAATGCTTGGATTTAATTTAATATTTGTAAATTCAAATGAACTTGATAAGGAAAAGAAATATATCGAAAATAATATAAATAATACAAAAATTGCATATGGAATAAATATAGATGAAGTTAATGTTCAAGACGGAGGAACAATTACTCAAAATGATATTACTGAAAATATTGAAACAATTCAAAATATTCCAATTGCAAATGCGTCAACAGTTTTAAAAGATTTAGAGGGTTCTCAAAAAAATAAAGGATATTATAATTTTAGGTCAACTCAAATTGGGCTATACAATATTTCTGGAAAAGAGCAATTAGTATATGTAACTCCAAGAGAAATTGCAAGTTCGAAGGGAACATATAATAATAAAACATATGAATATACACATGGATTCGGAGCAATAATAACATCTGCAACATCAACAACAGATTCTGGAAATATAAACCATATTCAAAAAGCATTTGACCAAACTGATGAAGTGCTAAATATAAATGAACCAAGAATTTATTTTGGATTGGAGACAAACGATACAGTTGTAACCAATAGCAATAGCAAGAAAGAGTTTGATTATCCAACAGAGGATGCTTTGAAAAATACAGAGAATGTATATGACGGAGATGCTGGATTAAAGGCAAATTTCTTAGATAGATTAGTTTTAGCAATAAGAGAAAAAGACGCAAAACTAGTATTTTCAGGAAATGTAAAGAGTGATAGTAAAATTTTAACAAACAGAAATATACTTCAAAGAGCAAAGACAATAATGCCATATTTAACATATGATAATGACCCATATATGGTTGTTACAAACGATGGAGAACTTGTTTGGGTGCTTGATGCATATACAACGAGTAACGAATACCCATATTCACAAAGAACAGTTCTAGAGGAAAATGGTATATCGAAAGATGAAATTAATTACATACGAAATTCTGTAAAAGTAATAATAGATGCATATACTGGAGATGTAACCTTCTATAGAACAGATAAAACAGACCCAATTGCAATGGTATATGAAAAAATATATCCAGATTTATTCTCTAAGGAAGAGATACCAGAACAAATATCAGACCATTTCGTATATCCAGAATATTTGTATAACATTCAAGCAAAAGTATTAAAAAGATACCACAACATTCAACCAGATGTATTATACAGGGGAGACGATGTATGGGATATTGCAACACATAATGCAAGTAGCAAAGTTTCATCTACAAAAGGAACTGAAATAAACCCATATTATACAATGGTAAAAACAACAGACAGTACAACATCAAGATTAGGCTTAGTAATACCATTTACACCATATGAAAAACAGAATGTAACAGCATATTTAGTTGGTTCGACTGATGAAAATGGAAACAATGTATTAAAGTTATACAACTATCCAACAGATAGCAATGTTTTAGGACCAATGCAATTAGATACACAATTAGGACAAGACGAGACAATTGCAAAGGAAATAGAAAACTTAAATGTTTCAGGAACAAAGCTTTCTAAAGATATAATAATAGTGCCAATAAACAATACTTTACTATATGTAGAACCAATATATCAACAATTTGTGAATGAAACAGACTCATTGCCAGTGCTAAAGAAGGTGGTAGTTGCAT
>ERZ791852.1241-NODE-1241-length-16204-cov-3.516503_pt1 | contig 16204 bp, 10 predicted proteins | sample MGYA00510287_ERZ791852 | MGnify/ENA primary metagenome ERZ791852 (study PRJEB30046, sample SAMN00715257) | human gut metagenome | study: EMG produced TPA metagenomics assembly of the A metagenome-wide association study of gut microbiota in type 2... | reverse complement strand
TCGAAATCAAGAAAGACCGCTACAAATATGAAACCCTGGGAAAGCATAAGACTTGTCTGTTGATTTTCTTCAACAACAGTCTGCGTACCCGTTTGAGTACCCAGAAGGCAGCTCGTAACTTGGGGATGGATGTGATTGTACTCGATGTGAATCAAGGTGCATGGAAGCTGGAAACAGAGCGCGGTGTCATTATGGATGGCGACAAGAGCGAACACTTGCTGGAAGCCATTCCGGTGATGGCCTCTTATTGCGATATCATCGGTGTGCGCTCTTTTGCTCATTTTGAAAACCGTGAAGATGATTATACAGAAAAGATTCTGAATCAGTTCATCAAGTATTCGGGTAAGCCGGTATTCTCTATGGAAGCGGCTACGGGCCATCCGTTGCAGGCTTTTGCCGACTTGATTACTATTGAGGAATATAAGAAGAAAGAACGCCCCAAAGTGGTATTGACCTGGGCGCCGCATCCGCGTGCACTTCCACAGGCTGTTCCCAATTCGTTTGCCGACTGGATGAATGAGGCAGATGTGGATTTTGTCATTACCCATCCCGAAGGTTATGAACTCGACCCGAAGTTTGTCCGTGGTGCGAAAGTGGAATATAACCAGATGAAGGCTTTTGAAGGAGCGGATTTCATTTATGCCAAGAACTGGGCTTGTCCGGGTGTGACCCGGCCGGAGGACTATGGCAAGGTGTTGAGCAAGGATATGAGTTGGACGGTAGATGCGGCTCACATGGCAGTGACCGACAATGCTTTCTTCATGCACTGTCTGCCTGTCCGTAGAAATATGATTGTGACGGATGATGTGATTGAGGCGCCTACTTCCTTGGTGATTCCCGAAGCTGCCAATCGTGAGATTTCTGCAACTGTGGTGCTGAAACGCTTGTTGCAAGGTTTGGAGGCATAACCGTCGAGCCAAGTGAAACAGTCGGGGGTATGTCAAAACTAAAGTGACCTGTCACTTTGTCAACTGTAGGGGCAGGGTTTACCTGCCCAAATACACAAAGCGAACTGTCTTCGGGCGAGCAGATCTCGCCCCTACGAGCAAAAGCACAGCATTGTCCGGGTTTTGACACAACCCCATGCTTCCCTCATTATTGAAGTCGGTTATCACTTCTCAATCTCCATGCCTTCGTCTATCCAGTTCAGGATACCTTTATCCAAGTTGTAGACTTTGAATCCCTTCTTGACCAAGAGCTTTGCTGCATTGCGGCTTCTTCTTCCGCTTTTGCAATATACGGCTACCGGTTGGTCTTTCTGCAACAGTTCATCAACGGCTGCGGCAAAGTTCTCGTCCATAACATTGATGTTCAGGCTGCCCGGAATATGTCCTTCCGAATATTCGGCAACAGTGCGTACATCTACCAATTGGATTTTATTGTCTTTTATCAATTGTTCGAAATGGGCTGTTGATAAGCTTTTGAACTTCTCTTGTTCTTTTCCTGTACAGGCCCATAATCCGAGCGCAAAGGCACAGATAAAGAAAACAAAATAAATAGTTTTAATCATATTGCTTTTTGTTGTTAATAAGTAAATGAACGGCTGGTCATACCTTCTTTGTATGTATTCAGCGTGAAGATAATTTTGTCTCCCTTTTGCAACACATCGGCATAGGTCCGGAGGGGAACTGAAAGGTAAACTTTACGGTTAAAACCTTCCACATCGTCATGGCGGTCGTGGTAGAGAGTAAGGTTCAGTGTCTTTGTGCCATCTTCATTATGGGTAATTCCGTTGTCGATGAAATGAAATTCGTGTGTCCGGTCTTTTACCATTGCCAGTGCTATCAGGTTCAGATAGTCACCACTTCGCCAGATGCTTTGTATGGCAACCGGGTCTGTATGTATTTCCTTGAATGTATCTTTCGCTTTTGGAATAGGAGAGATGGCTATCTGTGTGTTATACAGGATGGCTTCCAATGATGACGGCTGGGAAGTATTGACAGGGGCATACATGGTAACAGTACGGTAAACGCTGTCGGGGGTCAAACCGTCCAGGCCGGCGCGGGGCTGTATGCTCCATATCACCCCCTCGTCGCTTTTCAGATAAGTTGCCGTCCCTGTGTTGTCCGTTACCAGGTCTATCATTTCTGTCAAGACATTGGGATAGACATAATCGTCATCACTGCAAGCGATGAATAGTAAAGGAGCAAAAAGACATAAAAGAATACATTTCTTCATGGTAAATTATCTGTTTATCGTTAACTGTACTGTTACCTTTGTTTGATTATCGTTCGGATTTCAGCCTTTTGCCGCTTCCAGATAGTTGATTAACGGATTGGCATACATCGTCAATATTTTATTTCGCAGGAAAGGAATATCCTTGTTGGGCAAATCAATCTTGGCAATCTGTCCTTCCAGATACTTTTCAAACTTAACTTTTTCTTCTTCGGTATATTCTTCGGCAAAACGGGTATCTCCCATTAAGAGGTCGCACGCCACATAATTACCGGCATACAGATGATAGTTTTGATGAATATGCTTGTCTATCAGTTCAGAGATGGCGGTGAATACTTCTGTTTTGGATAAGTTGCGCTCTTTTATCTCATCCAGCTCTTTGTTCAGGCAGGCTGAAGTTTGGAAATGGATGCGGCCCTTATAACCGTAAAGTCCGGTCTGCATATTGATAAGGTCGTCTTCGGGAGATTTCCGGAAGTTGGCGTCGTCCCGTTTCTGTTGCAGCTCTTTTGCCTTCAGAAAGTCACAGGGGTCGTATTCGTAAGAGATGGAAAGCGGAACGAGATTGAGTTCTTTCAGTCGTGCGATGGCGTCTCCTTCTCCTGCCATTGCCATCATTTTAAGCACGCTGTCCTGGGTGCGGTCGTTAGAGTCTTTTGCGCGTCCCTGGCGTTGGGCAATCCACAGGTTTTCATGCTTATGGGTGATGGCAAAGTGCATATAGCGCGACATCAGCGCAGATGCTTCCAGTTTTTGACGCATGCTGAGACCGCGTTGCACGATGAATGATTTATTGATACGTACCAGTTTTTTTATCCAGGGATAAATCAGCAGATTGTCACCGATGGCAATTTCCACGGTATTCATCTTTTGGTCTATCAAGAGAATGCACAGAAAAGCGGAGTCGAGGATAATATCACGGTGATTGGAAATGAAGGTATAATTCATTGTTTTGTCCGTCAGGGCAGAACAGTCGAATGTAAGCCCATTGGCGCATTTCTTTACCAAATCCCATAATAGTCCGTAGAAAAATGCTTTTTGGAACTCCAGGTTTGTCCGGCATAGACGCATCTTCTCGGCAAGGGCCTCAAAGGGGATGCCCGGCATAACAGACTCTACCACTGCCCGGAAACTCGGGTCGGCGATTAACTCTTCATAGATTTTCGGCAACTCCTCGGGAGTGTAAGGACGAATCTTGTCAAATTCAGCTGGTATGTTCATGGCTCTTTTTATTTAAGTTAAAACTTATTTTCAATAATATCGGTCATTACATCTTTGATGTCCAGTCCGGCAGCACGCACTTGCTGCGGGATAAAGCTGGTAGCTGTCATGCCCGGAGTAGTGTTGATTTCCAATAGGTTGACTTTATCTCCTTCGGTAATGATATAATCGATGCGGATAATGCCCGAACATCCTAGTATATCATAGATGGCGGAAGTGAGCAGACGCACACGCTCTGCCGTATCTTCGGGAAGGCGGGCAGGGGTGATTTCCTGTACCTGTCCGTTGTATTTGGCATCGTAGTCAAAGAATTCATTGTCGGTTACTACTTCGGTAATGGGGAATACCACTTCTTTATCTTTTGTTTTATAGCATCCGCAAGTTACTTCCGTACCTTTCATATAGGCTTCGATCATCACTTCATCGCTTTCATGGAAGGCTTTTTCGATGGCAGGCTGAATTTCTTCTTCTGTTTTGACTTTTGTTACGCCAAAGCTGGAACCGCCGGCATTCGGTTTGATAAAACAAGGCAGACCGATTTTGCTGATTACTTCTTGGTCGGTGATTTCAAACCCTTTGCGGAGAATCAGAGATTCGGATACTCGGATTCCGAAACCTTTCAAATATTGGTTGCAAGTGAACTTATTGAATGTTATGGCCGAAACCAGTACATTACAACTGGAGTAAGGAATCCCCAGCAAGTCAAAGTAACCTTGCAGGATACCGTTCTCACCCGGAGTGCCGTGAATGGTGATATAAGCGAAATCGAAAAGCTTCTTTTCGCCATTCTCCATGAATCCGAAGTCGTTATGGTCGATGGGAGTTTTAGTGCCGTCGGGCAATATGACTTCCCAACGGTGCCCTTCCATCTCTACTATATATAGGTTATAACGCTCTTTGTCAATGAAAGAGTAAAGTCCCTGTGCACTGCGCAGGGAAACGACAAGTTCGCTGGAATCTCCTCCGGCTACTATGGCAATAGTACGTTTCATAGTTCTTCTCTGTTACTGATATAGTTTCTCCACTTGTCTATCAGGTTTGTCATATCCTCGGGCAACGGAGAGGTGAAAAACATCTCTTCGCCTGTGCGGGGATGGACAAAGCCCAGCGTCATGGCGTGAAGTGCCTGACGGGGGCAGGTCTCGAAACAGTTGTTTACGAATTGTTTGTATTTACTGAAATGTGTTCCTTTTAGAATTTCGTTTCCACCGTAGCGTTCATCATTGAACAAGGTGTGCCCGATATGTTTCATGTGCACGCGTATCTGGTGGGTGCGTCCGGTTTCGAGCACGCATTCCACCAAAGTGACATATCCCAACCGTTCCAGAACCCGGTAATGGGTGACGGCGTGCTTTCCTTGTGTGGGGTCGCTTAACACTGCCATCTGCATGCGGTCTTTCGGATTCCGACCGATATTCCCTTCAACAGTGCCTTCGTCATTTTCCACAATTCCCCACACCAACGCATTATATTTACGTTTGGTGGTCTTGTTATAGAATTGAAGTCCGAGGTGTGTTTTGGCATCGGGAGTCTTGGCCACTACAAGTAAGCCTGAAGTGTCTTTGTCTATGCGATGGACGAGTCCCACCTGCGGGTCGTTCGGGTCGTATTTGGGATTGTCTTTCAAATGCCAGGCAATGGCATTGACCAGTGTCCCGTGATAATTGCCGCAACCCGGATGTACGACCAGTCCGGCAGGTTTATTAATCACCATCAGGTCTTCGTCTTCATAAACAATGTCCAATGGAATGTCTTCGGGGATAATATCATTGTCGTAACGCGGACGGTCCATCATGACAGTCAGCACATCACATGGCTTTACCTTATAACTGCTTTTTACCGGCTTGCCGTTTGCCATGACGAAACCGGCATCGGCTGCTTTCTGGATTCGGTTGCGCGAAGAGTTGACCAGTCGTTCAAACAAGTATTTATCTATTCGTACTTGCGACTGACCTTTATCCACTACCACCCGGAAATGTTCATATAGCTCCGATGGGTCTTCCACCACTCGCTCTATATCATCCAGTGTATCATCTATTTCATCCGCATATTCTTCTGTCATCATCACTTTTTTGGGAAAATAGTTAGAACCAAGATTTGTCTACTACGGGAGTGTCATCGTCACCGATAGCTGTAGAGTCTGTCAAAGTCGAGTCATTGGTTAACTCATCATTGCCATTGCCCACATGTAGGGTCAATAAAGCTTCGTGTGGAACTTTATCGCCGGCATTCAGGGTACGGCCTTTATAAGTGACACTGTATACCCAGTCTTTTTCACCGCTGATGTATTCCGGTTCGGTGACTCTGAAGCCTAATGCACGCAGTTTGGCTTCGGCTTGGCGCAGTGAACTGTTGTCCATGATATCGGGAACACTCACTTTGGGTGCACTGTCCATATTGATGGTGAGATAGACCGTTCTTCCTTTTTTTACTTTTGAACCTCCGGCGGGATTCTGTTCCAATATGGCACCGGGCGGCATCCCCTTGACATAACTGGAGTCGATGGCGACCGCTTTGAGACTTTGTTTATAGATTTCATTCTCGGCCTGACGCATAGGCAATCCTTTTACATTGGGAACGACCACTGCTTCACCATGACGGGTGTAGTTGTCAAGCCATTGCAGTGTTCCTAAAGCTATTGCTATCACAACAATAATCATGGCCACCAGGTTGAGCCAAAAGAAGCGGTTGTTCTTGAACGAAAAGAATTCTTTAAATGTTACCATAATTAGTTAGATTATTCCGCGTCAAAGATACGACAAATTCAGATTTGTTCCTATATTTATAGTCGAATATCATCTGTTAACAGCCGAATATCTTTTCTTCTTTCTTCGAAGGCTGTATTTACATTGAAGCGTTTTTTGCGTTTTGCATAATTATAACGGATATTTTTGTACCTTTGCGCCCCGAAAAAATAACCTATTCCAAATTCAGGATTAACATTTAAGATAAAAAGATGACAAACGAGACAACAAATGAGCAGGAGGTCTTATTATTACGTCGCAAATTGGACCTTTTGTTGCGTACAGGAAAAATGCTCATGGAGAGCGCTGCGGACACTAACCGCATTGAACGGAACATGAAGCGTGTTGCTGCCTATCTCGGCATTCCCGAGGAGAAGTTACACATTGATATCCGGTGGACTATGTTGATGGTCAATGTGAGTGATGAGAAGCATTCTTTTTCCAAGTTTCAAAAATGTGAAAAGCATGGCATTAACATGGAGGCTATTTCCAAAATCAGTAAATTGTCATGGCGAGCCATCGAACAGGATTATTCGTTGGATAAGTATGAAGAAGAACTGGAAAAGATTGCTCATCAGAAACGTAATTATACTCCTTACGTTGTTGCCATCTGTACCGGGTTTGCCTGTGGCGGATTCTGTAAACTGTTTGGCGGGGACTGGATTGCTTTCTTGATAACTGCGTTATGTACTTTTGTCGGTTTCCGTACCCGTGCCCGTTGTATAGAGTTCGGTATAAATGTGTATATGAGTATTGCTATTTCGGCATTTGTCTGCACGTGTTTGGCGTATGCCTTTTCGTTTACGGGATGGTCTGTAACGCCTTATCATCCTTTGTTGGCATGCACGCTGTATATTGTTCCGGGAGTTCCGCTAATCAACTTTGTGGATGATATGATTGACAATCATTTGCTGGTAGGTATCACCCGTGCCGCCAATACGGTCATGATGGTTGGTGGAATGGCATTCGGTATTGCTTTTGCGATGAGGCTTTTGGTGATGAGTGATGTAACGATTGACCAGAAATTCAGTGAATTGAGCATGGTACCGCATGACGGATATTGGGTGTATGCTATTGCTGCGGCTATTGCTGCGATGGGTTTTGCCACTATCTTTAATATTCAGCGCCGTCTTTTGTGGGTAGTGGCTATAGGCGGAATAATTGCCGTGTGTACCCGTAATTTTGTTAACTTTGAATTGGGATACGGTCCGGTTATCGGTTCGTTTATGGGAAGCTTTGTGGTCAGTTTGTTGGCTGTGAAGGCAGTACACTGGTTTCACGTGCCGAATCATGTGTTGACAATTCCTTCGGTCATTCCGATGGTTCCGGGAGTGTTGATGTATCGTTCCCTGCTGGCATTTATTAATATGCACGGTGTGATAGGCGAGGTGACAAATGCTTTTTCAAATGGTATTAATTCCGCACTTATTATTTTGTGTATATCATTGGGTGTTGCTGTACCTAATATTTTTGCACGCCGTTATATTGCCAAGGACCGTCAGAAATTTCTTCAAAAAGAGCTGGAAGAACGTAAAGCCCGAGGCAAATTTATTGAGTGGTAGTCTGTTAATGGATTTATAAGGTACTCCGCATGGTAGTTAAGTTTGGGAAACTTGCTCTGTGCGGAGTTCTTTTTAATACTAAAAAAACAATTATTATTCCCGATAGTGATTGATAATCTGTATATTTGCATTAAATCTATGCATTATTAAAATATTATATCATGAATAACCTACATTCCGGCTTACTTTATTCGTTGACGGGTGTCACGGCTTTGGCATCTATGTCTTCATGTGCTTCTCAGAAAAAAACAGAGGAGCAGAAACCTTTTAATATTGTCTATATCATGACAGACGACCATACAGCCCAGATGATGAGCTGTTATGATAAACGTTATATGGAAACACCTAACCTTGACAGAATTGCTAATGACGGGGTGCGCTTTACCAACAGTTTTGTGGCAAACTCTTTGAGTGGTCCCAGCCGTGCCTGTATGATAACCGGCAAGCACAGTTGTGCCAATAAATTTTATGATAACACGACTTGTGTGTTTGACTCTTCACAACAGACTTTCCCAAAACTGTTGCAAAAAGCAGGTTACCAGACTGCTTTGGTGGGTAAATGGCATTTGGAGAGCTTGCCGACAGGATTTAATTATTGGGAGATCGTACCCGGTCAGGGAGATTACTATAATCCCCGTTTCATTACTATGCAAAACGATACGATAGAGAAACAAGGTTATCTGACAAATCTCATTACTGATATGAGTATAGACTGGATGGAGAACCAACGCGATAAGGATAAGCCGTTTTGTATTTTGATTCATCACAAGGCGATTCACCGCAACTGGTTGCCCGAGTTGAAGTATCTGAATGAATACGAAGACAAAACCTTCACTATGCCTGATAATTTTTATGATGATTATGAAGGGCGTCCGGCGGCAGCTGCGCAGGAAATGAGTATCTTTAAGGATATGGATATCATGTATGATACCAAGATGCTGGATATGAATAAGGATTCACGCTTGAAATCGGCTTATTTGAACTTTATCGGACGTCTGACACCGGAAGAGCGCAAACAGTATGATGATTTTTATGCTCCTATTATTAAGGAGTTCTATCAGAAGAATCCGCAAGGAAAAGAACTTGCCGATTGGAAATTCCAACGTTATATGCGTGATTATGCCAAGGTGGTGAAGACATTGGATGATAATGTGGGCCGCGTGCTTGATTATCTGAAAGAAAAGAATTTGTTGGATAATACACTGGTGGTCTATACTTCCGACCAAGGGTTCTACATGGGTGAGCACGGTTGGTTTGACAAACGCTTTATGTATGAAGAGTCCATGCGTACTCCATTGATTATGCGTCTGCCGAAAGGATTCGACAGAAAAGGAGATATTACCGAAATGGTTCAGAACATAGACTATGCGCCTACGTTCCTTGAATTGGCCGGTGTCCCTGTTCCCGAAGACATACATGGCGTATCATTACTTCCATTGCTGAAAGGTGAGCATCCGCAGAACTGGCGCAATGCATTGTATTATCATTTTTATGAGTATCCTGCAGAACATATGGTGAAACGTCATTATGGTGTGCGTACCGACCGTTATAAATTGATTCATTTCTACAATGACATTGATATGTGGGAACTGTATGACTTACAGTCAGATCCGATGGAAATGCATAATCTTTACGGACAGGCTGAATATGAGCCCGTGGTAAAGGAATTGAAAGAAGAACTGCTGAAATTGCAGGAACAGTATAATGACCCTGTCCGTTTCTCTCCAGACAGGGATAAAGAGTAAAATACGATGATGAGATATATTTATCTGATTATTTTAGGCTTGTTTTTTTCCGTTATTAATATGGAAGCGAATAACTCCGCTTCCATATCTTTAGTACCTTGTCCGACCAATGTGGTGCCGGGCACCGGGAGTTTTCAATTTACTCCTAAAACAGTTTTTGCTGTAGAAACGGAAGAACAGGCTGACATTGTCCGTTTGCTTTCCGACCAGTTTACTTGTGCGGCCGGTTTTACCCCGAAACTGAAAGTGGACAGTAAAAAGGGAAATTTAGTGCTTCAGACAGATAAGACTATTAAAAGTGAAGCTTATTGTCTGGAGATTACTCCCAAGAAAATAACCGTCAAGGCAGCAGATGCCAAAGGTTTCTTTTATGCTCTGCAGAGTATCCGCCAGCTATTGCCGCCGGCAATAGAAAGTGCGGTCAAAGTGGATGGTACGGAATGGATAGTGCCGGCAATGACCATTACCGATGAGCCGCGGTTCGGGTATCGCGGACTGATGGTGGATGTTGCCCGCTTTTTCGTCCCCAAGGAGAATTTGCTTCGTATCATTGACTGCATGGGAATGTTGAAACTGAATACGTTGCATTTGCATTTGGTGGATGATAATGGCTGGCGTATCGAGATAAAGAAATATCCGTTGCTGACAGAAATAGGAGCAAGCCGGGTGGAGCGCCCGGGTAAACTTTTCCCCGAACGCCGTAACCAGCGTCAGGGTGAACCGACAGTGGAAAAGGGCTTCTATACTCAGGATGATATTCGTGAGATTGTTGCTTATGCGGCTGCACGCCGGATAGAGGTGATTCCCGAAATAGAGATGCCGGCACACAGCAATGCAGCGTTGGCTGCTTATCCTTTGCTGGCTTGTCCGGTAGTGGATAAATTCATCGGTGTGCTTCCCGGATTGGGAGGAAATCATGCGGATATCATTTACTGTGCCGGCAATGACAGTGTCTTTACTTTTCTGCAAAATATAATTGATGAGGTAGTTGCGCTGTTTCCTTCCAAATACATTCATTTGGGTGGTGACGAAGCCCGTAAAACCCATTGGAAAGTGTGCCCGTTGTGTCAGGCGCGTATGAAGAAAGAAGGACTGAAGAATGAAGAGGACTTGCAGGGCTACTTCATGGCGCGTATGAGCAATTATGTGAAGAGCAAAGGGCGTGAAGTTATGGGCTGGGATGAACTGACAAATACCAAGATTCCCGATGGTGCCGTTATCTTTGGCTGGCAGGGATACGGGCAGGCTGCATTGAAGGCAGCCAGACAGGGACATCGTTTTGTGATGACTCCGGCACGTGTGTTGTACCTCATTCGTTATCAAGGTCCGCAATGGTTTGAACCGGTCACTTATTTCGGCAATAATACATTGAAAGATATATATGACTACGAACCGGTGGAACGAAGCTGGACGACGAAAATGCGTTCATTGCTGATGGGTATACAGGGATCTATGTGGACTGAGTTCTGCAACAAGCCCGAAGAGGTGGAATATCTAATCTTCCCCCGTCTGGCAGCAGTGGCCGAAGGAGCATGGACTTTTCCGGTGTACAAGGACTGGGACAGATTCTTGGCGGCTTTGGATAATTTTACCGGACATCTTGATGTAAAAGGAATTACTTATGCCCGTTCCATGTATAATATCCAGCATAAAGTGACTCCGATGGACGGCAGTCTGCAAGTAGAGTTGGAATGTATCCGCCCCGATGTGGAGATACGTTACACCACAAACGGAAGTCAGCCCACTGCCAAGTCTTCTCTTTATGAACGCAAATGGCAAGTTACCACTCCTCAAATCATCAAAAGCGCTACTTTTAAAAACGGTAAACAGATGGGGCAGACTTTGACTTTACCCATTCAATGGAACAAGGCAACGGCTAAACGGATGCTACGCAGCAATCCGGTGGAGCGTGTGATGGTGAATGGTGTTCGCGGCAGCCTGAAATATACCGATTCGGAGTGGGCGTCGTGGACCCGGAATGATTCCATTGCCTTTACGCTGGATTTGAGAAAGAGAGAGCATTTGAATAAGTTGGTATTGGGCTGTATCAATAATTATGGTATGGGAGTACATAAACCCAAACGGGTTGAAGTATGGCTTTCCAATGAAGATATTGAATATTGGAAAGTAGCTTCCAAAGAGCTTGATCCGGAGGAAATATTCCGCGAAGGTACATTTATAGAAGAGTTGCCGTTCAACTTGGATGATACCGGTCGTTATGTGCGTGTCATCCTCTTTGGGGCAGGTGAATGTCCGCTTACCCACGTGCGTCCGGGACAGGAAGCGCGTGTATGTGTGGACGAATTAATAATAGAATAAGCAAAAAAAACTTTAGAACGATGAAGAAGCGAATAACAGAAACCTTGCTGGGACTTTTGGCTTTTGTATGCTGTCTTCCCATGATGGCACAGCAACACCCCGAATGGCAGAGCCAGTATGCTATCGGACTGAACAAACTGGCTCCGCATTCGTATGTATGGCCTTATAAGAACGCAGGCGATGTGCGGAATGGAAATTATGAGGATTCTCCTTACTATATGAGTCTGAACGGAAAATGGAAATTCCATTGGGTGAAGAATCCCGATAACCGTCCGAAGGATTTTTATAAGCCTTCATTCTATGACGGAAGCTGGGCGGAGATCAATGTACCGGGTAACTGGGAACGACAAGGCTATGGAACGGCCATTTACGTCAACGAAACTTATGAGTTTGATGACAAAATGTTCCATTTTAAGAAGAATCCTCCACTGGTGCCTTATGAAGAAAATGAAGTCGGCTCTTACCGTCGCACATTCAGCATTCCGGCAAGCTGGAAAGACCGCCGTGTGGTAATTTGCTGTGAAGGGGTAATCTCCTTTTATTATATTTGGGTGAACGGCCATTTACTTGGCTATAACCAAGGTTCGAAGACTCCTGCAGAATGGGATATCACGGATAAGTTGCAGGAAGGTGAGAATACGGTTGCCTTGGAAGTATACCGTTGGAGTGCCGGTTCCTATCTGGAGTGTCAGGATATGTGGCGGCTTAGCGGCATTGAGCGTGATGTATATCTTTACAGCACTCCCAAGCAATATATTGCAGATTATAAAGTAATTTCGTCTTTGGATAAGAAAGAGTATAAAGAAGGTATATTCGGACTGGAGGCAACTGTTGAGGGACCCTCTGCTTCAGCTTCTTCTTTGTCTTATCGCTTGGAGGATGCTGCAGGAAGAACCGTACTGAGGGGAGAGCAGCCGATTAAGTCGAGAGGCCTCAGTAACTTCATTGCTTTTGAAGAACAACGGATACCGGAGGTAAAGCCTTGGAGTGCAGAGCATCCCAATCTTTATACATTGGTTTTGGAACTAAAGAACCCCGATGGAGAAGTTTCCGAACTGACCGGTTGTATGGTTGGTTTCCGTACTTCGGAAATAAAAGATGGACGGTTCTGTATCAATGGCGTGCCTGTGCTGGTGAAAGGCACCAATCGACATGAACACTCCCAATTGGGACGTACCGTGAGCAAAGAGTTGATGGAAGAAGATATTAAACTGATGAAACAGCATAATATAAATACTGTCCGTAACTCTCATTATCCTACTCATCCCTATTGGTATCAGTTATGCGACCGCTACGGACTGTATATGATTGATGAGGCGAATGTCGAGTCTCACGGTATGGGATATGGTGCGGCATCTTTGGCGAAAGATTCTACTTGGCTGCCTGCTCACATGGACCGTATACAGCGTATGTATGAGCGCTCAAAGAATCATCCTGCCATCGTTATCTGGTCATTGGGCAATGAAGCCGGCAATGGTATCAATTTTGAACGTACTTATGATTGGATGAAATCTATAGAACAGTCTCGGCCGGTGCAGTATGAACGTGCGGAGCAGAATTACAATACGGATATCTATTGTCGTATGTATCGTGGTGTAGATGTACTCAGGGCGTATGCACGCCAGACCGAACCGAAAGTTTACCGTCCCTTTATAATGACTGAATATCTGCATACAATGGGTAACAGTGGTGGCGGACTGAAAGAATACATGGATGTTTTTGAGTCCGAACCTATTGTGCAAGGTGGCTGTATTTGGGATTGGGTGGACCAGTCTTTCCGCGAGATAGATGAAAACGGTAAATGGTATTGGAGCTATGGAGGCGATTATGGTCCCGAAGGAGTGCCCAGTTTCGGCAATTTCTGTTGTAACGGACTGGTGAATGCCGCTCGTGAACCACATCCTCACCTTATCGAGGTAAAGAAAAACTATCAGTATATTAAGTCGGCACTGACAGACCGACGCAATCTTTCGTTAAAGGTGAAAAACTGGTACGATTTTACTAATCTGAATGCCTATACGCTGCATTGGCAGGTGGTAGGTGATAATGGAACCGTCATCAAGGAAGGTACTCACAAAATAGATTGTGCTCCCCATGCAACTGCTGATTTTGCTTTGGGTCGTATAAAGTTGCCATCGAATATCCGTGAAGCATATCTCAATCTGAGCTGGACGCCTGATACGCCTCAACCTTTTATCGGAACTGATTTTGAGGTGGCTTATGATCAGTTTGTCTTGCCTGCCGGCAAGAATTTCCATGCGCAGGTTTCCAAACCGGAAGGAGAAGTGAAATGGGATATTGACAGGCAAACAGGAGCCTTGCGTTCTTATATGTATAATGGTAAGGAAATGCTGGCATCTCCCGTTGTGCTGAGTCTTTATCGTCCTGTCACAGATAATGATAACCGTGAAAGAACAGGTGGTGCACGAGCTTGGAAAAAGGCAGGTTTGGACAATTTGGTTCAAAAAGCGACTTTAGTCGAATCGTCTGCAAAGGGCGGCAAAGCCAAAGTGGAATTGCTGAATGCCGAAGGTCGTAAAGTGGGTACTGCCGACTTCCTGTACACGTTGAGAAAAAATGGTACACTGGAAGTGAAAACAACGTTTGTTCCTGATACGGCCGTTATTACTTCGTTGGCGAGAGTCGGCCTGGCTTTCGAAATGCCGGATACTTATAATCAAGTTTCGTATTTGGGACGCGGTGAGCATGAAACTTATGCAGACCGTAACCGGTCGGGACGTATCGGCATTTACCACACAGATGCAGAGCGTATGTTCCATTATTATGTGAGACCGCAGGCAACAGGAAATCGCACGGATGTACGTTGGGTGAACCTGACGGATGAGGCGGGTAACGGATTGACTTTCCGTTCGGACAAGCACTTTCAGTTCAGTGTTATTCCTTTTACGGATATGAATGTGGACAAGGCAACTCATATCAATGAGTTGAAACGGACAGGTGTTGTAACCGTTCATCTCGATGCAGAACAGTCGGGAGTGGGCACCGCTACTTGCGGACCGGGTGTATTGCCCCAATACCTTGTTCCGGTGCAAAAACATACTTTTGAATTTATGATTCGCCCTTTGGCAAAATAAAAATAAGACACATGAGAAAAACAATTCTGACCGCAGCCTTGGTTTGTGCCTTTTTAGGTGCACAAGCTCAGGAGTACTATGAGAAACAAGTGACCTTCCCCGTCTGGGCGACTTTGGAACAGAAAGTGGATATGGCTTCCCGCCTGGTGCCCACTCCGCAACAGTTGGCATGGCAACAAATGGAGTTTACCGCTTTCCTGCATTTTGGCATCAATACGTTTACCGGCAATGAATGGGGAAGCGGAAAAGAAGACCCTGCTGTCTTCAATCCCACCGAGCTGGATTGCGAACAATGGGTGCGCTCACTGAAAGAAGGCGGCTTCAAAATGGCGATTATTACGGCCAAGCACCATGATGGTTTCTGCCTTTGGCCTACTAAGACAACCAAACATTCTGTGGCCAATTCTCCGTGGAAGAATGGCAAAGGAGACGTTGTCCGTGAGTTGCGCGACGCCTGCGACAAGTACGGCATCAAGTTTGGTGTTTACCTGTCTCCATGGGATCGTAATGCCGAATGTTATGGCGATTCTCCCGCATACAATAAATTCTTTATCGAACAGCTCACCGAGCTTCTGACCAATTACGGTGAAGTGCACGAAGTTTGGTTTGACGGTGCGAATGGAGAAGGTCCCAACGGCAAGAAGCAGATTTATGATTGGGATGCCATCTTGAAAACCATCCGCCGACTGCAACCGAAAGCCGTGACAGCCATTATGGGTGATGATGTACGCTGGGTGGGCAACGAACGTGGTATCGGGCGTGAAACCGAATGGAGCGCTACGGCTCTTATGCCCCATTCTTATGCGGGTGCCGACGAAAGTTATGCAAAGTTGGGTATTAAAGGAACCGGTAAGGATTTGGGAAGCCGTGCTTTATTAGAGAAGGCTCCGGCACTCTATTGGTATCCGTCGGAAGTGGATGTGTCTATCCGTCCGGGATGGTTCTATCATGCCGAACAGGACAACCAGGTAAAATCATTGGCACATCTGACTGATATTTATTTCAAGTCGGTGGGGTATAACTCTGTGCTGTTGCTGAATATCCCTCCCGACAGACGCGGATTGATTCACGAGAATGATGCCAACCGCATCAAGGAACTGGCTTCTTATGTCAAAAAAACATTTGCCGACAATCAGGTGGAAAAGGGGAATGTTGCATGGACAGCCAAAGCCGGTGAGTCGAAAGTGTATAAGCTGGAAAAAGATGCTTTGGTCAATACATTCCTTATTCAGGAAGATATCTCTAAGGGACAACGCATAGAAGATTTTACGATTGAGGTGTTTACCAATGGGGCGTGGCGTCATGTGGCTGAAGGAACGACGGTGGGTTATAAACGTCTTGTC
>ERZ791852.1236-NODE-1236-length-16224-cov-26.325438_pt1 | contig 16224 bp, 11 predicted proteins | sample MGYA00510287_ERZ791852 | MGnify/ENA primary metagenome ERZ791852 (study PRJEB30046, sample SAMN00715257) | human gut metagenome | study: EMG produced TPA metagenomics assembly of the A metagenome-wide association study of gut microbiota in type 2... | reverse complement strand
TTGCTGATAACCCATATTGTTCTGCATGGGCATTCCGCCTTGCTGATAACCCATATTGTTCTGCATGGACATTCCGCTTTGCTGGTAGCCCATATTGTTCTGCATACCGTTCCTTATTTGTTCACACAGTCTCATCAACTGCATTCCGTCATCAAACGCTCTCATAAGCTCATTTCTTACAGTACCGATTGACGAATCAACATACATTGATATATCGGTTATGAACGGATGATTTACGATGAATTTTGCTTTTAAAGAAGATATTCTTTGCGGCGATGACGATGTGTTTGTATCACGAACATACGGCTGAAGTGCAAGCGGAACATCAAGCATACCGTTTTGCCCCGAAAATGAGTTTGTTGTATCAAACTGACTGCCAAAACCGCTGTTCCTGCCCTGACGGTTATCATAGCGGTCATACTCATCAGGAATTCCGTCACGGTCGGAATCCTGCAGAGTTGTATATCCAAGCTCAAGCCAAAAGTCCTGCAGCTGTGAAAAATCAAAAATTTCAGGATTGCTGTTTTTGAAATCTCTGCCTATTGTAAAATAGAATTTCCTATTATTAAAATCTACAACAAGCTTTTCGTTTGTACCGGCACTTGCCGACTGAACAAATGCCGAATATTTCTGTCTGTTCTGTTCACGCTGTTCAAGATGAGCTTTAACATCTGCTAATGTTCTGTTTTTCCAGCCTGATGAAAGCGAACTGAGCTTGTGCTTACAGTCGCTGCAAAGATAACCGTCTGAAAGCTTTTGCCTTGTGAGGGCGTTTACCTTGTCACCGCAAAGGTCACAATATTTCTTTTCAAATAGTCCCATAAACTTTCTCCTTTACAAAAGATTCACGATTTTCTTCTGAATATTTGTAGCATCAATAACTGATATTGTGCCGTCACCGTTTGTGTCTGCAATTTTAAAAGTGTAATCGTCAAATTCTTCAAACCCGACAATGTATTTTTGAACCAAGGTTGCGTCCACAACATTAATAACACCGTCCATATTGACATCATACGGAACAGTAATTTTTACATCAAAACTAATATCGTCTTTATACAGATATATCTCATACACCCTTGCAATACACTGCGGTTTGCTTACAGTAATGACATGTTTGCCTGGGAATGTTTGAAAACCAAAATATAAGGGTCTTACATTACTGTTTTCCATATCATGTTCAAAGCTGTCCTTATAAACGCCGTCAAAAGTGTATCTATCCACCTTAACAGTAATAGTATCATCCGGTGAGCCGCCTGTTTTGAGGTTCATTATAATATTGGCCTTAACCTCTTGCGTCACTTTAACCGATACACTGTAAATGACATCACCGTTCTCACCCGTGACAGCACACCTGAAATGAGTTTCATCAAAATCCGTATTCGGTCTGATGGTCAAAGCATTTGTTTTTGTACCCTTGAAGGAAAATTTGTTTGATGTGGATGAGTTGTCACTTATGTTGCGCCACACATATCTTCCTGTGCTTCTCATTACTTTCATCTGCCACTGATAGCTTGCGGCATTGTTGGCAGTAACCGATATAGTTCCTTCTTTGCCTTTCATAATTTCTGCCTCAGTGAACTGATGTGAAAATGAAGGTGATTTATCTGCAACAACGTAATATGCCCAAATATAATATTGACCTGTGGTTTCATCCTGAAGAATTGTCGCCTGACCGTCGTCGTTGTACAAGCCACATACTGCGTTCTTGGCAACCGCATATCCTCTGTTCATATTAAAGTATAGCTGACAACAATACATACCGCTGTCAAAAGCTTCTCCGTCGTTGAGCTTTCTGCTAACTTTGTTGTTTTTGTACTCATACCACTCAATATAATCAAAACTGTAGTAAGTGCTGTTTATCGGAGTTGCCGTAGTTGAGGGGATTTTCCGCTGTTCAGGTTTCTCCAAACCTAAAAATCCAATTACAGGAATTTCTGTCTTATCAAGAAGTCCCGGAAAGTTACATTTTCCCGAATAAAAAGTACCGCTCTTTGAACCCGTTACTTTACATCTAAAGACAACATCTTTCCACCCTGAGTCAGGTCCTACAAGTTCTGCGTAGGTCTGAAATTTAAGATGGTCTGTAAAAACACCCGAAAATTTCGAGTCGGGGTTGTTGGTTTTATCGGAGAGGTTAACCCAGCTTAGGCTCGGATGCTTTGCCTGCCATTGATAGGTAAAGGTTTCGTCTGTACTGCCGCCGTTTACTCCCACGATAATGTTAAGGACATCTCCTTTGTAAACCTCGGTGTCGATATATTTGATATAAGCCTGAGCCGCCGCATTTGCGGTTATGGCTGTCATAGGAAGTGTTGTCAACAGCATGAGAAAGCATAAAACAACACTCGAAATATGCTTTACTTTTTTCTTGATTTTCATAAAAATCCCTCCTTCATGCCCAAGGATCAACCGAAGCCGGAGTTCGTATATCAGAGAGTGCAAGATTACGCCATAAGAACCATTGATTGCCCTTTCTGCGAAGCTCAATCGGACGAGGTGAGTCTGCTCCCGACGACTGAACCTGAACCTTTGCATAGCCCTCGCTCTGATAGGTATATGCATACTCGGAAACGGTTATTTTGTACGGAACATTCGGTGTATAATCGTTCTTCACGGATGAACCCTCAAAATACGAGCGAGGAATATATCCCCTGCCCTTGATTCTGTCACGCAAGAACTGAATATCCATCCCGTTCATCGGCTGAGGTCCTTTTAATACATTAAGCATTTCTATTGTGTTTTCCGGACTTTCATCATATTCAAGCAACACAAGCATTGCAAATGCCGCTGTTGAAAGAGGTGACGAAAAGTCAAGCTCCGGCATTTTTTTGAGTTCATCTGCATTTTTCGGATAATCGGCAAATACAAATGTTTTGCTTTTGTGCATCGCATTGTTTACCGCTCCCGAAACGGCCTTTGAAACATTGTTTTTTACAGCCTGATTTGTCATATTTTTTAAGCTGTCAAATATACCCATAAACAGTACCTCCTTTTTAAAGTGCGTCAAGTGCGGCGGCAAGATAATCTGCCGTTACGGATGAATAAAAAAACGAGCTTATTTTTCCGAATTGTTTTGCCTGTTTAACCCTGTCGGCAAGGTCGGGATATGCCTGTTCGTCACAGAGCAGAGCCGTTTTACAGCTTGGCAGATATTCCTTTACTTTTCCACAAAGCTCAAGCCGTTTCTCAATAGTTGAATCGGCAAGTCTTGTGACATCCATAAGCAAAACATCAACTCTTTCTGCAATACACAAATCAAGAATTTTCCCGTCTTGATTCGGTGAAACATTTTCAATACAAAATCTTCCCTTCTTTATAAGGGCATTTTGAATAGCCTCACTGAGCAAATTATTCTGAACACTGAGCAAAATTTTCTTCAACGGACATCACCCCTTTTCACCTATATCTTTCACTTATATTGTACAATTTTGCGATAGAAGATGAATGTGCCAAACGGCATATTTCACAACATAAACAAAAAAAGCACAGCTGCCCGATTGTTCGGACAGCTGTTACCTTGTGCTAAAAATATTTACGGTGGGTAATTAAAAGGGGGGTAAATAATAAAATAATTATGCTTTGTTCTTAACAGCGCCTATAATGTAAAGTACAGGGATAGCAAGACCGCAGATAAGAGAGAATACATTGAACTGTGATCCGCCTATCATGCTGATAATTTCGCCTGCAACACACATAACCGCAACAATAACGCCCCATACAATACATGTATTTGCCTTGTGCGGAAGTTTTGCGTTGATAACGCCGATAATACCTGCAACAAACTCAGCAACCGCACTGATAAGTGCGAAAACGCCGCCGACATAAAGCATAGTCATATCGTATGTACCGTCGTTAAAAGCTGCAAGTGCGGCGATACCGAGAATGGCGATGATTGACACAATCAATGCAATAGCACCGAATACAATCATAAGGATTCCCGTTACTTTAAGAAAAGTTGAACCTTTTGCCTCCATAGTTTTTCCTCCTGTCATTAAATAATAAATTTTATGCACCTTTGTCTTTGATTATTAATCGGACAAAGATAGCGTTTTGCACAAAAGATATTCACCGTCTGAGCAGTTATATCCTGTAATTGTATTATACTGTTTTAACAGCAAAAAAATATGTGCCAAACGGCACATATTCAGAAAAAAGTATTTATTTGTCGTTAATTCTATCGTCAAGGATTACAAGTCCCGCCTCTCTTGCCTTTACGGCAAGCTCTGTTCTTGACTTAAAGCCTGTTTTTTCAAGCATATACTGTATATAATTCTTGACAGTACCCGGAGCAATGTAAAGTCTTTTGGCAATTTCCGTGTTTGTATCACCGCTTGTCAGTTCACGCAAAACCTCAAGCTCCCTTTCGGTAAAATCCGTACTCATTGCGTTGCCGAATTTAATTTTGGGAGTTGTGTCGGGAAACACACGCTCACCGTTCATTGTTCTGTCCATAAGTTCAATAATAGGTTCGGGACTTACCTCTTTGTACCAAAAGCTGTCAACCCCTGCATCCTTGGCACGCTTTAGATAGGAATATTCGGGCATTGAGGTAACAATGATTATCTTAATTTTCGGGAACTTTGCTTTTATTCTTTCAGCCGCCTCAAGACCGTTTGCTCCCATTGAAGTGCATATATCCATTAAAATCAGGTCAACATCGGAATTTTCACAATGATAATCCGTCATATCGGCATTACTTATTGAGCCCGCAAGCGTATAGTTTTCGCTTTGGTTTACATACATTTCAAATAAAGTTCTCGGCATTGACTGATCTTCAACTATCAGCACTCTTGTCATACTGCAGCACCTCGCTTTTCGGTATTGTGATTTCAAGAACAAAAATTTCGGAAGTCGATATTTTCATGCTTCCGCCGATTTGCTCCGCCTTTTTTCTTACGGAAGAAAGTCCGCCGCCCTCATTGATTTTTTGAGGCGGTTTTCTGCCGTTATTTGCAAATTTAAAAATATATTTTTCACCGTCGTCAAGACTTTCAAGAATCATTTTATCTGCTTTTGCGTGTCTTGCGGCATTGTTAAGGCATTGCATTGTTGCAAAAGTCAGAACCCGTGCAACCGCATTGTTATCAGTCGGAAGATTTCCGACTGTTTCAAGCGTTATTCCGACAAGCTTTGCGGCATTTTCAATATCCTTAGCAAAGTTTTCGTCTTTGCAATCATTCTCTGCGGTATTCAGAACAGAAATATTGTTTTTCCACATTTCAAGTAATTTACTGTTATTTTCAGACAGAGTGCCGTTTTCAAGATATCTTCTTGTTGTTATCAGCGTACTGCCGAGCCTGTCATGAATTATCTCTTTTGTGCGAAGAATTTCTTCTTCTCTTGTCAGGTCACAGACCATTTCATTGTATTTTTTCAGATGAGCATTAACCTTTTTTAACTCGCCTATTTCATATTCCAAGGTTGATGTAAGCTTTGTAAACTCTGTTATATCGGTTGCCGCAAGCTGAAAATACGGTTTTGAAAAAATTTCCGTTTCCGACAACGAAAAGCTGAAAACCCTGCCGTCCTTTAATCTGACTGTAAATGCCCCGTCATTTTCATATTGAGAAGCCTCTTTTATCTTCTCTCTGAATGGCGTTGCAACATTAAGCGATTTACCCGTAAGTTCAAGGCATATGCTTTCCATAAGATTATTTTTCAATACAATAAGTCCGTTTTCGTCAAAATAGCAAAGTCCTGTCGGCAAGCCGTCAAAGCTTTCTTTAATTGACATTGCGGTAATATCGGTATTCCTGCAATGATGAAGCCTTACAGTTATGTACACAGACATTACAGCACAATATGCCGTTATGCCGACAGACAGAGCAAACGGCATTCTGCCAAAAAATTCAGCCATTTTATTAATTTGGTTATCATAATATATTTTACTCAAGACATGAGTGCTTACCAAAAACATTGTCAAAGAGATTACTGCAATTATAACCGCTGAAATCGGTTTCCACAACCTGATTTTATAAAGAAAAGATTGCGTTGCGTTGTATATTGCCGCACAGGCAACAACAAATTGCACACTCATCAATATAACACAAACAAACGAACGCATTTCAAGGATGGGTGTCATATGTCATCACCTCCGCTTTGCATACGAACAAACACAAACAGCGTGTCAGCGTCATATTCCGTGGTGACATTTCCGCCGAGTTTTATAATATCGTCAAGTAAATCATCGGGAATTTTCATTTCATTTTTGCTGTCACAATTGATTTTTAAATCAATAAATCTCTCATTGACTTTTAAATTAAACAGCAACGCATCTGTGCAGTTCATTATATGCCTTATAAAAATCCCGATGAATTTAAAAAGTGCAATCGTTTTTTCGGCTGAAATTTCTCCCGAAACATTACTGAAAAACGAACACGAAATTCCGTAAACAGAAATGTACTCGGCAAGTTCTCGGATACTGTTTTCAAGCTCAAAAGCATTCAGCATTTTTCTGCTTTTTGCCATAATGAGCAGATTGCTTATTCTCTTGATGTAAACATTAACAACACAGGCACCGGCATAATCAGCCGAAACATCTCCCCTGTTGTTTTCAATATTTTTGAGTATATTTTCAAGGTCGCAAAGCTGAGGACGGATAAATTCGGTTATACTGTCATAGAGCTTGTTCTGTTCGGTTACTGCCGCTCTTCGTTTTTTCAGCTCTGCCTCTGATTTTAAGATTACATTGTATTCCGAAATCTGCTCTTTTACTTCCGAAAGCTCTCTGTTAATTCGGTTAATTGCCGATATGTCTTCCGTCCAAACTGCCTTACCGCCTTTTATATTATGCTTTTTAAGAATTATATTTTCATCAATCAAAACACTGTTGCCGTTTTGCAGAACAACGTCTTTTGAAACATTTGTTGCGTTTTTTGAGCGGTATTTCACATTGCCCTCATTATCAAATATGAGAGTGTTAAGATTTGATGCATTGAAAAAATCGCCGTAACCCGTATTTGACGGCACAAGACCTATCTGAATAAGGCTTTCCCATAGAGCAATTGAGGCAAAACAGAACACCTCGGGAACATTGTAAATTCTAAGTCCCGAATATCCGTGATTCAGATTATTCCAGAGTGTGTAAATTATTGCAACAAGAATTATTACAATCGGAATCCACAGCTTTTTGCGTGTTGCGGAAATTCTGCATCGATTGATTGAAAGCACAATTGATGAAAGTACAAGTATAAAAATCCACACTGCAATTACATAGTAAACAGGACCGTAACTGTATTGTTTGTTCCAATTGTGAAAATCGGGTTCAAATACAAAAGCAAGCTGATGAAAATCGTTCGTCATAACAAGCAGCACAAGAACGGCGGCAGGTATAATCAAAAGATATTTTCGGTTATTTGTATTTTCAGGCTTACCGATATTCAGCATTGCAAAAAACATTATAAGCGGCAAAAACACCATTGCTATGTAATATGAATACCAAAGATACCGTCCGTATGTGTTGATGTCGGCAGGACTGTTGTATTTTATGGCACGAAGAGCCATCCACAAGAGCATAAGTGCCGCAGATATCACAAGGCAGATTCGTATATTCTTCTGAACAATGCGATATGAAACAGACACACCCCAGCCTATAATAAGCCCCGAAAAGATAATAACATCAAAATTTTCAATATAATTGTCCGCCGAGGAAGTAAGATGAGAAAAAATTCTCACCGCACCTCCGAACAGGAATATAATTATCCCGACAACAGTCAGAAGCTTTGTTTTGTCAACTTTGCGAACCATATGCCACCCGTCAGTTATTTCAAGTTTAATTTCAGCAACATAATTTTTTCAAAACACCAATGTTGCACACCATTTTACTACATAATAACACAATAAAACGGATTATACAATTCATATTTACCGCAAACTTAAACAAAAAAGTAAATAGTTAATTTCCAAAGTAACTTTCATGGTGGAACTTACTTTGGAAATTAACACACTGAAATCTTCCTTGTTTTGGACTGTAATCAATCGTGGTATTCTTAACAAACTTATTATATTACAAAAGGCACATAACCGAAAGTGATAACGGTTATGTGCCATATTGTTTTTTGCAATGCTGTTTTTTCACAGTCCACGAGTAAAATTTGTACCCTAATTAGATTTACACTATTCTCAAACAGGTATTGTTACACCGAGAAAAAGTGGTATGTTTTACTACCTTATCGATTTACACTATTCTCAAACATTGATTGCGTCCTGCTCACGGATCTGGTCGTTTTACTACATTATAGATTTACACTATTCTCAAACTCGGCTTATCCGATAATGTTGCAAGCAAGGTTTTACTACCTTATAGATTTACACTATTCTCAAACCACGAAAATTTCTTCGATTGTTTCGCCAAAGTTTTACTACCTTATAGATTTACACTATTCTCAAACATCTATCATCTCATCAATGATTGCAATTGGGTTTTACTACCTTATAGATTTACACTATTCTCAAACGAATGTTCTGCGCTTGCATACATATCTTTTGTTTTACTACCTTATAGATTTACACTATTCTCAAACGACGGTACTCCACAAGAACCAAAATCAATAGTTTTACTACCTTATAGATTTACACTATTCTCAAACCTCAAATTGAAAATAAAATGCACCCACTATACTGCGCACGGCAAATCTATAAGGTTATTTTATAACATTTGTATAATGATTGTCAATAAAATTCGCACAAATCATTATCAATCACAACAAGGTGTCCCATGCTGTAATCCAGCTTTGATGTTTTCGTAATTACTACCGTTCTCCAACTCATCTAAATATCCTCTTTTCTGATAACTTACATATTTAATAAGTCAATCTTTTTCTCAAACAAGCCCGTTACCGACTGGTGAACAAGATAGATCGACTTTACACCTTTAATCTCCGACAATACGGAATTTGTGTAAACAACTCCCGCTTTTTTAGCTTCGCCGATTAAAGTTAAGTCACCGGTAACAACATTTGAGTGAATAATTTTAAGAATTTCTGCAAGAACAAAACATTGTTTTCTTACATCCAGTTTTTCAAAAGCATCACGATGAGATGCAATTTTAACACCCATATCACCGAATTTAACTTTTAAAATTGTATCTGTCATTTTAGAAATTAGAATATCAAACAATTCAACATTCTCTTCGGCACTCACTTTGTCAAGTTCGGTAATATTGTAATTTTCAGGCTTGGAATTTAACTTAACAACATTTCTGATATATTTTTCTGTATCATAACTAACTGTTAACTGCATAGCAGGTTTGTATTGTATTCGCTTATCAGTTTTTGCACTTATATGCATTCTGAAACCGTCAATTTCAATACAGGCATTATATTTTACAACGGGAATCAGAACCACAGGATTTTTCAAGCCAAGATTTTCACTCAGATATTTTTCAGGATTTGCTTCATACCGAGCCTTAATGTAAGAATCAATTGCCACAAGACGACGCATTTCTTTACCCTTTTTACCCTCATATTTCACAAATGAAAAATATGAGGATGTCGGCTTGTCATATCCGCCGTATTTACTGATATCCGAAAGCGGAGAGTTCTGTTTTAGCGAAACCTGACCGCTTCCTTTTTTCAGAGGATTCATCTTGAAGAGTCCACCGTTTCTTGTTAAAGCATACCTTGTAAAACGGATATTGTTCTTGTTCATAGTCTTTCTGACAATTTTGATTGACTTATTATCATCAATTGACCATGCGTTCGGTGTATTAAAACTGAACATTTTGTTCAGGCTATAAGCTTTGGTTTTCAAACCTTCGATAAATATGGACTTGTTGTGTGTACAGCGTTCGTTATACACATTGCCGACAACAATATTTAGATAGGCATCTTTTGCATGGTGAAAATCGTTTACTTCTCTGCATTTTAAGAAATCATATTCGTGTCTGAATTCAGAAACCGTTGACGCTTTTACATACACAATTTCAGTATCGGGATACAATTCTTTAAAAAGTGACGCAACTGCTTTTGTCGATTGAGATGTTTCAACAATCTGTCTTGCAATAAAATCTGAAAGTTCGCTGTCAGTAAGCTCAGTTACCCTTGTAAGCCTCTCGTACTTTTTCTTGCTAATAAGACCTTTATCCATAAGAAAATGCCAGGAGCCTTTCATCTTTTCACGAATGGAGCTGTCAAGCGGATATGTATTATCCTTGTGAGCATTAACCTGTTTCTTTACAAGGACACGGTTATCAAGGCTGTCATCTTTAACTTTTGAACGAGGGAAAATGTGATCCACATCGTAAATGTTTTGATTGTACAATTCCGACAGATTTATCGGTTCTCCCGTGTACATACACTTGCCGAATTGAGTATAGTAAAAATACAGTCTGTCTCTTTTAAACTCATCATCAGGTGTTTTTTCAAGAGATTCCCAGAGTTCGCCCGAATCCTCACCGCATTTTTTATATAAATCTACAAGCTTGGTCTTTCTTGACTCTTTACGGCCTTTGTCGCCTTTCAAACCGTCTTTTCTTGTCATCTCAACAAATATCTTTTTAGGTGCATGACCTTGAATTTTGTTAATTTCATGCATAATTTTCAAAGACTGATACACAGGTCGTTTTACCGCAGGAGAAATATAGAGATTCTCCACCATTTTCTCAAGGCTTTGCCCTGTCTGAATACCGTCAAGATAGTTTTGTCTGCTCCGTTCAAAACCGTATTTTGAGCCAAGCAGCTCCATAAGATTATCATTTGTCTGCCATAGTGCATGGATAATGTTAAATTGCAACTCGCCTGTATTTTTATCGACATTATAAACTTCGGTAAGAAACTCCTTTGATAATCTTCCCCAATCCTTGTATTTGAGTTTAGAAATTCTCATTATATCTTCATCAGATAATTTTGAACCGAGCTGCCTTTTTAAACGCTTTCTTAAAAGTTTTTTATCATCGCCAAATACAGTTATAGCTTTTATAGAGTCCTCTTTTTCGCTGTCGGTCAGATTAAACTGTGACATTTCAATTGCGGAACGCATACTTGACTTAAAATCACCGTCAATGCCTGTAATATCGGGCGTAATACCTTTTTCGCTTTTTAGATAATTTAGCAAATCTTTTCTTCTGACCTTTTTATGCGTCATAAACAAGTCATTAAATATTGCCTGTTTAAGACTTACATCCGGCTTTTTTCCGTCAAGTCTTAAATTATTCAGTTCATTAAGAACCGTAAAAGCACTGTATAAAATCGAATTCTTAGGTATTACATCCTTCGTTGGAAGATATGTACATTTTGAAGTCAGATTATTTATAAAATTCTCTGCCGATTGCTCTATGTCAACAACACTGTCAAAATTCCACGGATATATTTTTTCATCACTTCTGACAAGCCACGATTTTAGGCTGTGATTATTCAGCGGACCTACATAATACGGTATTCTGAATTCAAAAATTCTGACTATCTTGTCACTTACAGAAATCCCGTTTTCATCTTTTTTATTAAGAAATTCAAGATAAGTTGAAGCATTTTTCAGAATTGCTTTCAGCTCACTCCTATTCACCTGCATAGGAATAACGCCGTTGTCTTTTACGACAATTTTCGGCATAAATGTGCCGTTTTCAATCTTATCAAACATTTCTTCATAGCCTGTTTTGTCGAGCTTTTCAAACTTTTTCTTCAGATATTTGCAGAAATCCGCCTGATTTGTACGATACTGAATCACACCGTTTCTGCCGTTTTCTTTGTACTTTCCGCAATATGCCGTATAGTTATCAAGCTTGTCCTTTGTAATTCTAAAGATTTCGCCATATAACGATTTACATCTCTCTTTAACGAAATCTTTGAGCATTTTCAAATCTGAACTATGTTCTTCATATGTTTTGACTTTGGCAAATGAAATATACTTTTCGCCGTTCAAAATATCTGCAAGAATTGCCCAGTCATAAACCGCCTTTGCTTTTTCGATAAGTTCAAACTTTTCTTGTAACAAATCACGGTATGTATTTTCATTATCGTCATAACCGCTTTCAAAGGTAATACCGTTTACTTCCTCACTGTCAAACGACTTATCACCGAACATATCGGAAAATTTAACCTTTCTGCCACACATCAAATCTATCAAAGCGGTTTCATATGGATTATTTCTTTTACTGTAACCGAAAAGCTTGTACGATTCGGACGATTTTGCAGTTTTCTTCAATGTTTTGTCCTTTAATATTTCTGAAAATCTTAACGAATCATTGCACTCAAATTCAATTTCATATTCTTCTTTTAAGTAAAGTTTTAAATCGTCAAAAAGAGCTTCAAACGAGGACTCACTTTCAAAATCAGACCCCATATTATCAAACAAGAAATGTCCCCTGTGTTTTATAATATGATGTAACGCAAGATATACAAGTCTTATATCGTGTGGTTGTGAACTCTTAATCAATTCTTTTCTAAGATGATATATTGTAGGGTAGTCTGTATGGAATTCTTTATCGGTGTAATTATCGTCTGCAAAAACCGCATACGGAACATTTGATGATTTGTCATCAAGATACAGACAACTTTCTTTTAATCTCTGAAAAAAAGCATTGTCAACTTTTGAAATTTCCTCATCAAAAAGCATTTGCAGCCATTCAATACGGTTTCTTTTTCTCAAACCTCTTCTTCGTGCCGATCTAAGAGTTCTTCTCTCGGCAGCTGAATTACTCTCCTCAAAGAGATCAACACCCCACATAGCATTGCCTTTAAATTTGCAGATATTGTAATCTGTATCGGCTACTGCATATCCGACAGAATCCGTTCCTATATCAAATCCTGCATAATAATCGTCATTAAAATTCTTCATAAATTTCCCCCTTTTATATTGACAAAGTATTTATTTTGTAATATTATTAAGACAATCTAATTACCTTATTGGATTTACACTATGAGTTCAAATAAAAATTCATTCTATCCGTTGCTTAGGCAACCATCACAGTGTGTGATTTGAGGATTCGGTTTTCCGAATCCTTTTCTTTTGTCTATTTTAGCACATACTGTAGTTATTCTCAATATCTTTAAGTTATTTTATCCTTATTTTTAGTATATTTTATTCAGTTATACAATTTCGGTATACTTTCTATATATTTTGCATAGTATAACATACTACTATCAGTATGTCGTATTATACATTTTTAAAATCAAAAGATTTCTACCTCGCCAATTGCTTGCGGAGCGTAACCCTAACCCTCATTAAAGCCCTTCTATTTCAAATATTGCTCTATAATAAAAGTTAGGGCAGAAAAAGAGCTGCAAATAAAAAGTAAAAAAAGTAGAGCATATTTTGCCAAAATCCGTTAAAAGGAATTGCTTAAAAACCTGAAACGGAGGACAAAATATGCTCTACGATATTTTACAGAAAAACTCTTAGGGTTCTGCTCGAATGTACTCAGTCAAAGACATCGAATATCTTAATGCTAAAAACATTGAGTATCCCAACGGCTCAATGCACACGCTGTATGATGCAGAACAACAGCAAAGAGCTTTTGAACGCAAAATTCGTGAAACAAAACGAATACTTGCCACTTGTGATGAGGCTTTGAATAACCTCGCTGATGAAGAGCTGTTACAAAAGTTAGAAAAAAATTTCAGTCACTATTCAAGCAAGTTGAAACGGCAGGAATCAGAACTGAATAGCTTTTGTAAAAAAAACAGGATTACTTCCCGACCGCTCTCGCCAACAGGCTTATGGTTTTGTCAAAAGTACTGCTCAAAAAGCTGTTTGGAAAAATAAGAAACAAAAGGTTGATGCGGCGGCAAATAGTGCTATTAGAAATACAGGCAAGGTTTTGGAGTTTAATAGCAAAGCAAGTTTTTATAAAAGTAGCGCCTAAACATTCCTTTTTCGTGAGTATCTTACATTATTTACTTCAAATTCAGCTTCTGAACGATAATGTTATTCCAATTCTTTGATTCCTACACTTTTCAAATACCGGTAAATTCCGTCATAATATTCCGGTTTTGCGGTCATGTCAGTTTCATCACCTGTCGGTACAAAAATAACAAATCCCTGTCTTGCCCTCGTCAGGAGGACTCTATAAGCGTTTTTTAAATAAAGGATATTATCTGCAGATTTTATATTTTGCCATTTTGTGCCAACAAATTTCAGATGTTTGAAATCACCATTTTCAAATCTTAAATCTGCATCCCAACAAACAATTGTCCAATCAAGTTCAAGACCTTGAATATCAAATTCTGTTGCGGTTTCCTCTAAATGAAATGATGAACGAACATCGTTTTTACCGTTTAAAAACCAATTCGTGGCTTCAATTTTATTTTGAACCCATATACCGTATTTTCTGAGTCTTTTGGCACCGGAGCTTGCAGTAAGCCCATATCTTTGCGATCCTTTTGCCTGACTTCTAACCCATAGTTTTGCTTTGTGTAGATTTCGAGTCACAAAGACAGGATAATCATTCTTAAACTGCTCATACAATCTTTTAGCAGTATCAATATCCACATCAGGAAGAGCCTTTACAAAATTTGAAACATTTTCACTTCTGAATGAACGTAACGAAACGGCTAAGTGCAAATCTTCAATTATGTTTACATTCATATTTTTCGTCATTTCGGCAAAATTATGCCCTTTGGAATATTCGTCATCAGTGATTTTATCGGAAACGTAAATGTCCCAGTTTGGATAATTATTTCTCAAAGAATCAAACCATCCATAAATACCGGCCGATTCACCCTTATTGATTTCTTGACCACCACCGATTAAACATATTATTGTTGCCCAGTCATTGTGACGGTTTAATATACTAATCAGGAATTCAGGTTCTGACATATTAAAATCTTCAATATGTTTCTTCTTTTTCATAAAATCAGTCAAATTTTGTTTGTCCCAGGCTCGTTGCGCTTCATCGAAAATTGCAACTTTTTCAACAGGAGGAGTATCAACAGATATTGCATCATCCCTAAAATGATGAATAATTTGTATAAATTCTTTTACCTTTCTGGAGGCTTCTTTTCTTGAAATATTATTTCTCTTTGCATCATCACGAGCAAGTGCTTCTTGTAAAACATCAACAAGCGGTCCATTGCCCGAGAGAAATACAGCATGCTCATCTTCAGCTATTTTCTGCCTTTCTACAGCTATATTAAGACCTGCAAGAGTTTTTCCTGCACCCGGAACACCTGTAATAAAACAAATTGATTTTCTGTTATTAGCTTTGCTATAATCTATAATTTTATTGATCGCTTTAGTAGTTTGATTAAGATTTTTCGCACTTGCATCATTTCTCGAAATATCTTCAACATTGTGACCGAGATACAAGGCCTGTGCAGCCTCTATAATCGTCGGTGTTGGCATATAAAGTGAGTTAATCCAATCATCAGGTATTATTTCATCCTGAATAAATTTTAAAGAAACTTCTGTTATGTATTTGGCAATTTCGTATTCGTTGCAACAAATCGTTTCTAAAACATTATCTTTTGAAATCCGAATTTTTTGTTTTACGCTGTGAGCCTTAGTAGAAATTAAAATTGGAACTAAAAGTCTGTTATGACTTTCTTTGTGAAAACAACTCAAATCAAAAGCATAGTCAGTTACTTGTTCAATAGCATATGAAGGGTATTTCTTTTCACCAACTTTAAATTCTAACAGAAAAATTATTCCTTTATAAATAACAATATTATCAATTCGATTACCTATTCATGGAATAGTATATTCAAATATAATATATCCATCTAAAAACTGAGATAACTCTCGCTTCAAAATTTCAATTTCTCTATTCCAAGTATTCTTTTGTAAGTCCTCAGCAGAAAACTGGTCATTCGTAGTTATTTCGCCAAATATACTGTAATTATTTTGATTTAGGAAACTTTGAATGTCATTTGAATAATATGAACGTTTTACCATTATGTATTTCTCATTTAATATTAGTTATATGATTATCATAACATATATATGTATTATTGTCTATTGTATGGTTGAAAATGTCAATGTAATAAATGATAGATTAAAAAGCTTGGCACCATGCCCGCGGTGATATTTTAAGATTTATAGTCAGGCGTATGTTCATAAACATATTAATTCTACAACAAAACAAGCGACAGCATAATTTCTGTCGCTTGTAATTATCATATATTCTGTTTTTTCGGGTTACCCCAACTATTGACATAGAGCCACTAAAAAACAGTCCACATGACTGTTTTCTTAACGCTCACCTTCTCGCCCGATTTAGCAGTAAATTTAGATAAAAAAAAACAGAGTAGTCAAAAGACTACTCTGTTGTGGCTCCCCCAACTGGGCTCGAAC
>ERZ791852.1233-NODE-1233-length-16261-cov-17.163211_pt1 | contig 16261 bp, 16 predicted proteins | sample MGYA00510287_ERZ791852 | MGnify/ENA primary metagenome ERZ791852 (study PRJEB30046, sample SAMN00715257) | human gut metagenome | study: EMG produced TPA metagenomics assembly of the A metagenome-wide association study of gut microbiota in type 2... | reverse complement strand
CGCCGCGGATTTCCGCGGCGGTTTTACTATATTTGTAACAGGTCTTCTGTTTTGCAGCGTAAGACACGTGCAAATTTTACGACATCAATGGCTTTGGTATGGTTGATATTACGTTGCCGTTGTTCGAAAAGCTGGATTTGCCGTAACGGAACCCCGGATAATTCGGATAATTCGCGTTGGGACAAACCAGCTAATTTCCGGAGTCGTTTGAGGTTGGTTTCTTTGTAATAATTATCCCATAATTCGTTGATGGTATCGATAAAATGTGTAATATCCATCTCGTGATAAATGTCGTACATGGAAACGATTCGCTTTAAAGAAACGGCTTTATGAATTTTGGTAAAAGTCCGACAGGTGTACCATTGATAATATGCTAAAGCCCAGCCTGCCCAATATTCCGGAGATTTATCAAGATACATTTCATCTTCGTAAGAGAGTGGGGACATTCCTGCATCTGCAATCACTTCTTTAACTAATTCACAGCCTGTTTTTCCAGCAATATAGGTTGGATTTCCGTTTTGAAATTGCACGGATACAGAAGATACCGTGAAAAGCCCAAAATATGAATCAATGTCCAGGTCACAGGTATTGACGGCAAAATCAAGCATATCGCCTAAAATGCGTTGGGCAGATGTAAGATAATCAGATGGATAAGCGCGCATCTCCATTTTGTATTCCCTCCCTCATGATATCAAGCATAAATAAATCATTTATATTGGCATTTCCTTTTTTGTTTCTACGGTACTCTTTTCGGGCTTCGCGTTCCCGCTCGGTTTTTTTGATGTAATATTCTTCTGCGTCAGCAACTTCATATCCGATAAATTTAAGCTGCTGAAAAGCCTTTTCACTTTTCAGGACGATCTGCTCACCTAATTTTCCAAGACGCATGGCTTCCGATAATTTTTGAAACGATATCAGACCTGAAACAAAATCCTGTGCAAAAGAAAAATAGGAATCGTCTGCGCGATAACCAATAATTACATCATATCCGGAAATATCAAGTAGAAAATGATCCTTAATATATTTTTTGGCCTCCTCGGCAATGCTTCCGTTTTGCCAATAGGTTCGGTTGTCTGCGAGAATCGCAAGCCAGTTGAGGATATTGTATTCTTTACTATTGAGATTTAAACATTTAAGATCAGACATGTCCAATTCATAAATATTGGCATAGCCGTTCGTTTGTTTTCCACAGGCCCATTCTTTTGCTAATTCGATGTTTTCAGTGCAGTAAAACCCTCTGCCGTAATCGTTGTGCAACGAGCCTTTTCCGAACTGAGGATTTTCGATTAAATATTCAGAACCGTGATATAGTATTGTTCCCATAGTTTCCTCCTGATAATATAAAATATTATATCGCCTTAGCGATATTTTTTCAATGAAAAATTATGTTTTTGGAGATTAGGAGTTCACGATGCGTATGACTTGACCATAAGAGAAGCAGGGTGTAAACTGATAAAGTTGATGTTTACTTTATTCGCAAAAGAAAAAAGAGAGAGACGGAAAACATAACATCCGCTTTCATCTGGAACAGGAGGAACCAATGCGAAACAATAAGACCGCGGAGCTGGTACTGACCGCTCTGTTTGCAGCAATCATTATCATTATGGCGTTTACACCGCTGGGCTACATCCCGCTTGTGGTGATCAATGCGACCATCATCCACATCCCTGTTATTTTAGGAGCGTTATTCTGTGGACCGAAGAAGGGCGGATTTTTGGGATTTATCTTTGGTCTGACCAGCTTTATCAAGAATACGGTTATGCCGACCTCCCTTTCGGCATTTGTATTTTCCCCGGTGCTGGCGGCCAGCATGGTAGGCACCAGCGGAATCGTAAAGAGTGCGTTTATCTGTTTTGTACCGCGTATTCTTGTGGGAATTCTGCCATATTTTGTATATATCGGGGTAAAGAAAGCGCTTTCTTCCCGGCATAAAATTCTCTGGGCAAGTGTGTTTAATATTCTGATCGGTGTGTTCCTGTTTCTTGGTGCGCGTGCGTTTCTGCTTCATGTGTTTGACAAGAAGCCATTGTCAGATATTGCATTGTATGCAGTAAGTGCACTGGTTGGATGGTTCGTTTTTATAGCACTGGAAGTGTATACGGTATTGAAATCCGGCGCAGTCTGTGCATTTGTCTACGCGGGTGTAACAGGCGCAATGGTCAATACGATACTGGTTATGGGCGGAATTTTTGTGTTATACAAAGATGCATATGCAAAAGCCCTGAGTGTCGATGCAGGAGCCGTGCTTGGAATCATCGGTGGTGTCATCAGTTTTAACGGAGTCATTGAAGCGATTGTGGCTGCAATCATTGTAGCAGCACTTGGCATGGTACTAAATAAATTAAAACCGATCCGGAAATAATGATTTTGAAAGGCAGCGGGAAGACGAATATCAATTTCGTGATATTCATCTGAGGGCTGCCTTTTTTGTTGTATTCTTTGGAAAAAGCAATAGTGCATTCAACAGGGGTATGCTAAAATAAAAAAGGTATGAGTTTATTAAAGGAGGGGAAAAGTATGTTTTTTAATGTGATGGATGTAATTTTTCCGATTATGTTTATTGTTGTAGCAGGTTTTATTGTGGTTACAATCATAAAGGGAATTTCACAATGGAATGACAATAATCATGCACCGAGACTGACAGTAGAGGCAAAGGTTGTAGCCAAACGGACGAATATAACGCATTTCAATGATGGGACAGATACAACTATGGTACATACAAACACAACTTATTATGTTACGTTTGAGGTGGAGAGTGGAGATCGCATGGAAATGAATGTGCGCGGATCTGAATATGGAATGCTTGCAGAAGGGGATGTTGGAAAACTGACATTTCAGGGAACCCGATATCTGAATTTTGAACGTTGTTAACTTTGAAGACAGTTTCTTTACGATTCTGCCGCAAGTGTGATAAAATAGCAGAAGATATGATTTTTTCTGCAAAGGAGTAAGAGACAATGTTAAAAGGAAAATGTGTGGTACTCGGTGTGACCGGAAGTATCGCTGCCTATAAAATCGCCTATCTGGCAAGTGCGCTCGTCAAGCAGCATGCGGATGTGCATGTGATCATGACGGAAAATGCAACCAATTTTATTAATCCTATCACGTTTGAGACGCTCACAAGCAACAAGTGTCTGGTCGATACGTTTGACCGGAATTTCCAGTTCAATGTCGAGCATGTGGCACTGGCAAAACGGGCGGATATTTTTATGGTAGCACCGGCTTCTGCCAATGTAATTGGCAAGATGGCAAACGGAATCGCAGATGATATGCTGACAACAACGATTCTTGCGGCAAAATGCCCGAAGTATGTTTCCCCTGCCATGAATACAAATATGTTTGAAAATCCGATCGTGCAGGATAACATCAAAAAGCTCGGGGACTATGGGTTTCATATCATTGATCCGGCGAGCGGATATCTTGCCTGCGGCGATACCGGAGCCGGAAAGATGCCGGAGCCGGAAACACTGTTTTCTTATATTATGAAAGATCTTGCCTGTGAAAAGGATATGGTCGGGAAAAAAGTAATGGTCACAGCAGGACCGACACAGGAGAAGATTGATCCGGTGCGTTATATTACGAATCACTCTACCGGAAAAATGGGCTATGCAATTGCGGAAAACTGTATGCGCCGTGGCGCGGAAGTGACGCTGATCACGGGACCGGTGGCAATCACTCCGCCGCCGTTTGTAAAAGTTGTTCCGGTTGTATCTGCCGCGGATATGGCAGGGGGCACCAGCCGTAAAGGAGACAGCAGAGCAACAGGATATTATTATCAAAGCGGCAGCTGTGGCGGATTATCGTCCGGATCACCCGGTCGATGAGAAAGTCAAGAAAAAAGACGGGGATGCCACTCTTACGATGGAACGCACGGAAGATATCCTTTCGTATCTGGGCGCGCACAAAAAACCGGGACAGTTTCTGTGTGGATTTTCCATGGAGACGGAACATATGCTGGAGAATTCCCGTGCAAAACTTGCAAAAAAGAATGCAGATATGATTGTGGCGAATAACCTGAAGGTAGCCGGAGCCGGATTTGGTACAGATACCAATGTGGTGACGCTGATTACGGCAGATGACTGCAGGGAACTGGAAATAATGAGCAAAGCGGATGTTGCATCAGCGATTGTGAGTGAAATTTTAAAGAAAATGTGTTAGTATTAAAATATGACAGACTTAGAAGCCTATTATAATAAATTTAATGAAGAGAAGCGTCTGGACAGCCGACACGGCAGGGTGGAATTTGTGACAAGCATGCATTATATCCATCAGTGTCTGGACGAAATTGTAAAAGAACGTGCAAAAGAGGAAATCCATATCCTTGATATCGGGGCGGGAACCGGACGATACAGCGTACCGCTGGCACAGGAAGGGTTCGATGTGACGGCCGTGGAACTGGTAAAGCATAATCTGGGACGCCTGAAACAGAAGGGTGCAGGAGTGCATGCATATCAGGGAAATGCAATGAATCTGAAAAAATTTTCCGATGATTCCTTTGACGTAACCCTGTTGTTTGGGCCGATGTATCACCTGCATGAGGAAAAGGACAAGCTTGCTGCGCTGCGGGAGGCGGTGAGGGTGACCAGACCCGGAGGCAGGATTCTCGTGGCGTATATTATGAATGAATTTTCCGTTATCACGTATGCGTTTAAGGAAAAACATATTCTGGAGGCGCTTAAGGAGGGAATGCTCACAGAGGATTATCACTGTACTTCAAAAGCCAATCCTCTGTATTCCATGGTTCGTCTGGAAGATATTGAAGCATTGGACCGGCAGGTAGAGGTCAGGCGCCGGAAGATCATAGCGGCAGACGGTGCGGCAAATTATATGCGTCCGTTTTTAAATGCACTGACGGAAGAGGAGTTTGATGCATTTTTACAGTATCATCTGGCAACCTGTGAACGGATGGATCTTATGGGTGCAAGCGGTCACACGGTGGATATTCTTGTGAAAGAGGAGTCTGAAAACGTATGAAAAAATGGATATTGCCAATCCTAATGGCAGGATTTTTGCTGACGGGATGTTCTTCTCCTGCAGCAACGTCATCGGCTTTGCCCTCTTCCACGGAAAAAATCACGGAGACACAGATGACGGAAGAACCGGGTACGCTGGAAGAAACGGAAACCGGGACTGCAACTGAAACGCAGCAGGAACCGGTGATACAGACGGTAAAAATTACGGCGACAGGTGACTGTACGCTTGGGGCAACACAGACGCATGGGTATGCAGGTTCCTTTCATGAATACTATGATAAATACGGGCAGGATTATTTTTTTAAAAATGTCAGAAGTATTTTTGAGCAGGATGATTTTACACTGATCAATCTGGAATGTGTGTTGTCAAATGCGACCGAGCGTGTGGAAAAAACGTGGAACTTAAAAGGAAAACCGGAGTATGTTGGTATTATGACAGACAGTTCCGTGGAGGGGGCAAGTCTGGGAAATAATCATACGTTTGATTATGGGCAGCAGGGACTTGATGATACCAGAGAAGTGTTAAATAAAGCAGGGATTATCTTCGGATTCAATGATCATGTGGATACCTATACCACGAAGGATGGTATCAAAATCGGAATTGTCTCCGCAAGCCAGCTGTCCGCTGATGAAACACATGCTGGTTATATCCGGGATGGGATTGCAGAACTTCGGGAAGAAGGAGCGGATCTGGTAATTGCCTGTTGCCACTGGGGGATAGAGGGGGATCATTATCCGAATGATTATCAGCAGAAGCTGGCACACCAGGTGATTGACTGGGGAGCAGATCTGCTGGTCGGTACACATCCTCATGTATTGCAGGGAATGGAATTATACAACGGAAAAATGATCTGCTACAGTCTTGGAAATTTCTGCTTTGGGGGGAACAGGAATCCAAAAGACAAAGATACGGCGATCTATGAACAGACCTTTACCTTTGTGGATGGGGTACTGCAGACAGATATATCAGCCGATATGATACCATGCAGCATTTCTTCCACATCAGAAAGAAATAATTTTCAGCCTGCCATAGCAAAAGGCGACAGAAAACAGACGATTATTGATCATATGAATGAGTATTCGGAAAAGTACAGTAAAATCGGATTTGACGCAAATGGCAGGGTAATCATCAGGGAAGAGTAGGGAGATAATATAAAATTTTATGTGGCAAGTAAATAATAATGATAAGAGGAATCAGCACATGAATGCAAGTTTTTGGAATTATCCGTCAAAACAGAAAAGCTGGCCGATAGACGAAGAAATGGAAAGTCTCGGGGAAGTCATTCATCCACTCGATAATATTGGGGGATTTGATGTACGTCCGGGATTTTATCAGATGAATGGTGCATATCAGACAGAGGAAGGTGTAAGCTTTACGGTAAGCTCCCATGGAGCTACAAGCTGTGTCCTGCTGTTATTCCGGCCGGCAGCACAGGAACCATATGCAAGAATCCGCATTCCGGAAAGTTATAAAATTGGAAATACGTATTCTATCCTTGTTTTTGGCTTAAAAGCAGAGGATTTTGAGTATGCCTATCAGATGGACGGTCCTGCCGATCAGGCGAGAGGGTTACTGTTTAACAGAAAACATACGCTTCTTGATCCATATGCGAAAGCTGTTACCGGTCAGAGAAACTGGGGAGAAAAACCGGAAGGCGGAAAGAATTTTGTCTATAAAGCCCGTGTGGTGCAAAGTGATTTTGACTGGGGGCGGTATCGGAATCTGAATCACAAATTTGAAGATCTGGTGATCTATGAGATGCATGTCAGGGGATTTACCAAAGATGCGTCCTCCGGCGTAAAAGGCGGGGGAACATTTGAAGGTCTGCGGCAGAAAATTCCGTATCTGAAAGATCTGGGAATCAATGCGGTAGAACTCATGCCGATTTTTGAATTTGATGAAATGGAAAGTGCCCGTGTGGTGGATGGCGTGCAGTTGTACAATTACTGGGGCTATAATACGGTTTCCTTTTTTGCCCCGAATACAAGTTATGCATTTCATCAGGAGCATAATCATGAGGGTGATGAATTAAAGCGTCTGATCCGCGAACTGAAAGAAAATGGAATTGAAGTCATTCTTGATGTGGTATTCAACCATACGGCAGAGGGAAATGAAAACGGTCCATGTTTTTGCTTTAAGGGGATTGATAATAATATTTATTATATGCTTACACCGGATGGATATTATTATAATTTCAGCGGCTGTGGCAATGTCTTAAACTGCAACCATCCGGTGGTACGGAGGTTTATTACGGATTGTCTGCGGCACTGGGCAGTAGAGTACCGTGTGGATGGATTCCGGTTTGACCTGGCATCGATTCTGGGAAGAGATCAGAATGGTGCACCGATGGAGAATCCGCCGATTCTGGAAGCCCTTGCATTTGACTCTATTCTGGGGGATATGAAGCTGATCGCAGAAGCCTGGGATGCGGGTGGCTTGTATCAGGTTGGAAGTTTCCCGTCCTGGAACCGCTGGGCCGAATGGAACGGAAGATACCGTGATGATATGAGAAGCTTTTTAAAGGGCGACAGTGGCGTCGCAGGGCGTGCAATTACACGTATCACCGGATCCTCCGACATGTATGATCCGGCAAGCCGCGGATATAGTGCATCCGTCAATTTTCTGACCTGTCATGATGGGTTCACGTTGTATGATCTGTATTCATATAATGAAAAGCATAATGAGAAAAACGGATGGAACAATACGGACGGGGATAACAACGGCCTGAGCTGGAACTGCGGGGTGGAAGGTGAGACGGATGATCCGGCGGTTATGAGCCTGCGACGCAGACTCGTGAAGAATGCATTTGCCGCGTTGTTATGCAGCCGTGGACCGGCTATGTTTTTTGCAGGGGATGAATTTTGTAATACGCAGTATGGAAATAACAACGCATACTGCCAGGATAATATTATTTCCTGGCTGGACTGGAACAGACTGGAAGAATTTCAGGAGATTCATGATTTTGCCCGTTTTATGATCCATTTCCGTGCAAAGCATCCGATTCTGCGAAGGGATACAAAGCCGGCAGTCTGCGGGTTACCTTCCGTAAGTATCCATAACGGAGAGCCGAACCGGAATTATACGGACTATAATACACATTTAATTGGAATCATGTATGCGGGAAGAAATGCCGATGATACGGATGATGATATGATCTTTTACGGAATGAATGCGTATTGGGAGCCTTTGGAGATGCGCCTGCCTTCGTTGCCGGAGTCTTATCATTGGAAACTTGTAGTAAATACTTTCTGTGAATACCAGGATGGGGCAGATTTTGAAGCCCAGACACAGGGAGATCAGACACGTGTGCGTGTTCCGGAACGTTCTACGGTAATTTTACTGGCAGAACATGATTTATAAAAAAGAGTTGAGCACCGCTCTGGAAACAGGGCGTGCTCAACTCTTTTTTTCGGTGGTATCGGGTCTGGTTGTAATTTCACTGGTTCCGATGAGGTAATCTGCAGAAACATTCAGAATCTGCACGATGGCTGCAAGATCCGCAACGGTCGGAGAACGACGACCGGTACGGTATCCGCTGATCGTGGACGGCGAAACAAACATTGCATTTGCCAGCTGGATATTGGAAATATTTTGTTTATACATAATCAGACTCAGACGGTCACCAAAATCTTTGTATTTATTTTTATCATTCGTTTTCATACAAATGATTTTATAGAAAGTTGATATAAAAAACAGAGAAAACGCGTATTGCGTTTTAATTCTTAAATAAATGGAAAAAGATTTCCAAAAAGATAAGAAATTAAATCCATCCACCGTCTAAGGTGAGAATCTGTCCATTCAGGTAACTGCTTGCTGTGGCAAGAGAATATGCCAGTGAAGCAACTTCTTCCGGGGATCCCATACGGCCGGCAGGAATTTCTTCGATGAGTGCAGAGCGTTCTTCCTCGGAGAAACAACGGTTCATATCCGTATCGATTACCCCACAGGCGATGGCATTTACCTGGATATTGCTAGGGGCAAGTTCTTTGCCCAAAGCGCGTGTAAGGGAATTGATCCCGCCTTTGCATGCAGAATAGGCAACTTCGCAGGAAGCTCCGACATTTCCCCATACAGAAGAAATATTGATGATATGTCCGGATTTGGCATGAACCATGGAGGGGATGACCTGTCTGCAGGTGGAAAAGACGGATGTGAGGTTTGTCGCAACAATCCGGTTCCAGTCGGTAATATCCATGTCGGTGAGCAGACCGATATAAGAGATGCCGGCATTGTTGATTAACACATCAATCTGGCCGAAGGTATCCAGTGTTTTTTGCACCATGTCACAGATAAAAGTATAGTCTCCTACATCACCACGGAAGCAAAGCACCTGTATGGAGTAGGTTGTTTCAAGTTTTGTGGCAAGTGCCTGCAGCGTTTCATAAGAGTTATGGCAGCAAAGAGCCAGATGATAGCCTTCAGCGGCAAATCGACATGCCAGGGCTGCACCGATTCCACGGGATGCACCTGTAATCAAAGCAGTATGTTTCATTGTTCTTCTCCGTTCTTTTTTTTGTATTGTACCATAAATTAAAAAAATTCACTAGACAAACACCGGAGAATGTGTTACTATAATTGGGCAGTTGAAACGGCGCGTGGCTCAGCTTGGTAGAGCGCTGCGTTCGGGACGCAGAGGTCGCAGGTTCAAATCCTGTCGCGCCGACGATACAAGGATTCCGGTACATGGGTGAGAGAATCCTTGGCAGGGGCAACCTCAGAGGCTTTTAGAGAGTTTCTGGGGTTCTTTTTTTGCATTCAAAAGTTTTAGAAAGGCTCTATGTCAAAAAAACTGTCGCACGAATTTTCGCGCGACAGTTTTTTTTATTCTACCGTTACAGATTTTGCCAGGTTACGTGGCTGATCCGGATTTAAGCCTTTTCCAACGGATGTGTAATATGCAATCAGCTGGAAAATTACAACAGATTCAAAAATCGTAAATTCGTCGGATACATCCGGAAGATTGATGTGTACATCACAGATAGAAGGATCTGTGATTTCTTTGTCTTTGGACAAAAGAATGACATAAGCACCACGGGCTTTTACTTCCCGGATATTGGAAATAACTTTGCTGTATACATGTTTCTGGGTAGCAGCGGCAATGACAGGAACCCCTTCACTGACCAGAGCAATGGTTCCGTGTTTTAATTCACCGGCAGCATAGGCTTCGGCATGAATATAAGAAATTTCCTTTAATTTCAAAGCACCTTCCATGCAAAGGGTATAATCGAGTCCACGACCGATAAAGAACGCGTTGTTGGCATTGATCATGCGTTTGGTCAGCTGTTCAATATCAGGAGCCTGTGCAAGAACTTCCTCGATGTAATTTGGAATTTCCTGCAGTGTTCCAATAAATGTACGTGCTTCTTCGACAGAAATCTTTTGCTGTGTCATGGCAAGTTTGCATGCAAGCAGGTAAAAAGAAGCAACCTGAACGGTGTATGCTTTTGTACTTGCAACAGCGATTTCCGGACCGGCATGTGTATATAATACATAGCTGCTTTCACGTGCAATGCTGGAGCCTTTTACATTTACAATAGACAGTGTTTTCTTTGTATATTTATTTGCAAGGCGAAGAGCTTCCAAAGTATCAATGGTTTCTCCGGACTGGGATACAACGATCACCATGGATTTTTCATTGATTACCGGTTCTTCATAGCGGAACTCCGATGCGATTGCCACGGTAACCGGAATATGCAGGCGGTTCTGGATCATGGTTTTTCCTACCATTCCCGCGTACATTGCAGTACCACAGGCAACGATTGTAATGTCGCTTACATTTTCAAAGAAGGAATCCGCAATGGCATCTTCCGAAAAATCCGGGAGCATATCTTTGATACGTGGGGTAATGGTTCTTGTGATGGCAGCCGGCTGTTCATGAATTTCTTTGATCATGAAATGCGGATAACCATCTTTCTGGGCTGCGGTAACATCCCAGTTTACTTCCATATATTCCGGTTCTACGGAATGACCGTCTAAATCCTCTAACGTAATGCCGTCCGCAGTCATAGTTAAAATATGATATTCCGGCACGATGAAATAACGCTTGTTGTATGCGATAAAAGCAGTCAGGTCAGATGCAATAAAAGCACCGTCATCACAGTATGTTGCAACCATAGGGCTGACATTTCTTACCGCATAAATTTCACCCGGATGATCCTTGAACAGAACGCAGAAGGCAAAGGAACCTTCAATTTCGGCTACTGCTTTGCGCAGAGCTTCTTTTGGATCTCCTTCGTAGAGTTTATTGATCAATGCGGCGGCAACTTCGGTATCCGTCTCGGAAATCAGTTCATCCGTCAGATCGTATTTGGTGGCGAGATCATGATAGTTCTCGATGATACCATTGTGGATCAATGCAACCTGTCCGACCTTATGAGGGTGTGCATTGGCATTGGTAACGCCACCATGGGTTGCCCAGCGGGTGTGGCCGATTCCACACGTAGAATTGTTATCATCATCGCAGATTGCACGAAGATCTTTTACTTTTCCGACAGTTTTCCGAAGTGAAATTTTTCCGGTATCTTTAAAGTACGCAATTCCCGCACTGTCATATCCACGGTATTCAAGGCTTGCAAGTCCTGTCAATAAGACATCCTGGGCTTTTAATTTACCTGTAAATCCAATAATTCCACACATAATTGAAATCTCCTTTTTCTCATATAATTTTATGATCCCGATATTGTTTTCGTTCATCAGAATATTTTTCATTGTGCATTATGTGGTAACACGTAAGTGTTATCACCTATGCCAATTGCTTCGCGTAAGCAAATTCTCATGCAATTGGCTCCATCGGGGTACGAATCCTTTGTTCGGATGTTACCATCCTGTTTGTGATTCGTATGCGCAGCCCCTTTCTGCGTTCAGGCATCCGCCGAATCTTCGATCACCTGAATCCTCGTTAACCCTTGTGGTACAGCGAAAGCTGTATCACATTTGCACATTGCTTCCGCGAAAGCGGAATTTTCATGCAATGTGCTCCTTATTTCGGTACAGCGAAAGCTGTATCACAGGGTACATGGCGCTAAAGTTTTTAACTTTTCGAAATCTGTTTCTCCTTTCTATAACAGACACCCCCATCTTAACATAAACACCGGGGTTCTCACAACCGAAAATATCCACAGAGATTTACAGTAATTGCATAAATTTTTCACGTTACTTACAATCTTAAAAAAATTTATACATCTTTGCCTCTGGTATGATATGATTAATTCCAAATGAAAAACATACAGGGAGGAATCTATGGACGAACAGACAAAACAAAAACGAAAAGATATCGTGGGGTGGGTGATTTACATAGCAGTTCTTCTTGCCATTATTATCACATTCCGTTGTTTTTTGATGATCGGGCGGGTGCCATCTGAGAGTATGGAACCGACACTGATGGTTCATGACTGGCTCATCGGAGACCGTCATGCATATGAGGAAGAAAAACCACAACGCGGCGATATTGTCATGTTTTATCAGAAAGATGAAAATGAAACCATGGTCAAACGTGTGATCGGACTTCCGGGGGAGACGGTTTCTTTTGTCGGAGGAAAAGTATACATCAATGGGGAACCGCTGGATGAATCGGCTTATCTGGATGACACTGTCGAAACGGATTGTGGAGAAGAAGATAAAACCTTTACCGTTCCGGAGGACTCTTATTTCATGCTGGGGGATAACCGGGAAATTTCCCTGGATGCGCGATATTGGAAACATACCTACATTACAACGGATGACATGAAGTCGAAGGAAATCCTTATCATCCCGTTTCACAGGCTTCCGTGGTTTTAACCCTTTTGTGTCTTGACACCTGACGGGCATGTGAGTATACTCTATGTAATATGTTGAATGTAACAAGAAATGTCTGTATAGAAGGGTATTTCGTGAAAAGGAGTATTTTATGTTAACGACAAGAGAACTGCAGGACGAGATCATCCGCCTGAAGAAAGAAAAGGATATCTGTATTCTGGCACATGCATATCAGAGTCATGATATCTGGGAGGTGGCTGATTATGTAGGGGATTCCTATGGGCTGAGCGTGCAGGCTGCCAAGGCAGCGCAGAGCACTGTGCTGATGTGCGGAGTCCGTTTTATGGCAGAGACGGTCAAGATTTTGTCCCCACAGAAAAGGGTATTGTTATCCAACAGCAATGCGGGATGTCCGATGGCAGAGCAGATGGATGTGGAACTGATTTCCGGGGTGAAAAAGATGTATCCGGATTATACCGTGGTAGCGTATATTAATACGACTTCCGAGTTAAAAACAATTTGTGATGTCTGTGTAACTTCCTCATCGGCAGTTCAGATTGTAAAGAATATAGAGAATAAAAATATTTTGTTTATCCCGGACTGCAATCTGGGAAAATGGGTGGCTGATCAGGTGCCGGAGAAAAATATCAAACTGCTGCAGGGGGGATGTCCAACGCATGTCCGCATGTCGAAACGGGATGTGGAAAAAGCACGAAAGGCACATCCGGACGCACTTCTTCTGGTACATCCGGAATGTCTGCCGGAGGTTTCCGAACTGGCGGATTATCGGGGAAGTACAACCGGAATCATGGACTATGCAAAGAAAAGTGATGCAAAGGAATTCATTATCGGAACCGAGAACAGTATCGTGCAGCATCTGCAGTTTGCATGTCCGGACAAGCAGTTTTATCCATTATCAAGAGACTGTGTCTGCCACAATATGAAACTGACCACACTCGGAGATGTGTACAAGTGTGTAAAGGGCACCGGCGGAGAGGAAATCAAGCTGGACGAAGAAGTGCGTATAAAAGCAAAACGCTGTATTGATACCATGCTGGAACTTGGCAATTAAAGCAGGTCAGCCTGCAAAGATGCGCGCCCTGCGGAGTCAAAGATGATGCTGTGTCTCCGCAAGGGCGCGAAAGTGTGCGGTAAACGCACACTTTATTTTTTTACCGATTTTACAAGGGAATCCAATGTAACCGTTGTGGTGGTATCACCGGCAAGGAGCGTGTACGTTTCTCCGCTGGTGAGCTTTGGACAACTGATTACAACGGAATTATAGGATTTGGCAGGGGTATAGGAAAGCAGCATCCGGGGTATCAGATTGTGGTAGTGTCTGTTCTGAAAACAATTTATGAAGAAAGAAAAGGAAAACTTAAGAGAATCTAAATTGACTTGCAACATAAACTTATATAAAATAAAAAGCGCGGAGATGTTCGCAGAGTTCATTTCAAACGAAGAGGAGGAATTTTATATGATATGTCCGAAGTGCGGCAGTGAAATGCCGGATGACAGTACATTCTGCACCAGATGCGGAGCCAGCTTACATACAGGAACACAGGAAAATCAGAATTCGCAGGGGACGCCATACGGCTACGGAAATCCACAGGGAAACAACGGAGCGTATTATGGCAATCCACAGATGAACAATGGTACGCCGTACGGGCAGCCTTATGTAGATCCTAAGGATCATTCCACAGAATTTGACGGAAAAGATATTGCGGAGCACAAACTGTTTGCAATGCTTCCATATCTTCTGGGAATTTTGGGAACTATCGTGGCACTTCTTGTGGCGAAGGATTCTCCTTATGTCGGATTTCATGTGCGTGAGGGAATCAGGATCCTTGTGTCTGAAGTTCTGCTGGGACTGATTACTGTAGTGCTCTGCTGGACCGTTGTCGTTCCGATTGCAGCAGCCGTATGTTTTATCATTTTATTGGTTGTCCGTATCATCAGTTTTGTCAATGTCTGCAATGGAAAGGCAAAGGAAGCTGCCATAGTCAGCAATTTCGGATTTTTGAAATAACTTATAAAGATCCAATGAAAAAGAGAAGAAGATTCTGCATGTTATGTAAGAATCTCCTTCTCTTTTTTGTGGAAACACGGGATATTTAATTGAGAAGAATGGAAAAAGTCAGGGAATTTCCATCTTCACTTTTGGCAGAAATTTTCCCTTTGTGTGCGGTTACAATGGCGTAGACTACGGTAACATCTTTATACATAGAAGATAAGACGGGAGCCTTAAATAAACTTAAAACATTCGTAAGTTTTGTCGTTTTACAGGACAACATACTTTTTACATTGAATTTACATTAGTCTGGTTATGCATTTTACACAGACCCGATAAGATAACAACTGTAATGAGGAACAACATGAAAGAAAGAGGAGAAAATCATGAAAAACAAACTTGTAAAAATGATGGCTTTACTGACAGCAACAACAATGGTCGCTGCAGGTGTGATGGGATGTGGTTCTGACAGCAGTGATGCAAACGCTGATGCAAATACAGATACAACGGCATCTGATACAACTGCAAATACAGATACAACAGATGGAGCGGATCTGAGTGGAACCGTTACACTGGCAGGAAGTACTTCCATGGAGAAGCTTGCAAATGCCATGAATGAAGCATTCATGGAGAAATATCCGAATGTTTCCGCAACCGCAGAGTTTACCGGATCCAGTGCAGGAATTGAATCTCTGGAGGCAGGAAGCGTTGATATCGGAGATGCTTCCCGTGCCCTTTCTGACGATGAGAAAAGCCAGGGTATCGTAGAGAACATTGTGGCAATTGATGGTATCGCAGTTATTACAGATACAGCAAACACAATCACAGATATTAAGTCTGAAGATCTTGCAAAAGTATATACCGGAGAGATTACAAACTGGAAAGATCTCGGCGGACCGGATGAGCAGATTGTAGTCATCGGCCGTGAGGCAGGATCTGGTACAAGAGATGCATTTGAGGAACTGATGGATGTAAAGGATTCCTGCAAATATGCACAGGAACTTGATTCTACAGGTGCTGTTTTGGCAAAGGTTGCAGCAACTCCGGGAGCAGTTGGATATGTATCCCTGGATGTGCTGGATGACACCGTAAATGGATTAAAGATCAACTCTGTAGAGCCAACAGAAGACAATATTCTTGCAGGAGACTATGTATTGCAGAGACCATTCGTTATGGCAACAAAGGGCGAGATTTCTGAGCAGAGCCAGCAGGTACAGGCATATTTCGACTTTATCAACTCTGCAGACGGACAGAATGTTATCAAGTCTGTAGGGCTGATCATCCCAAACAAGTAATATAGCAAGAAACACGTAAACAGGCAAACGAGGATAAAGATATGACAGGCGGCAAAGCAACAAAGTACATCGTGGAAACGATTGCAAAAGTAATATTTCTGGTATGCGCAGCCGTTGCCATTGTAGCAGTTCTTTCCATAACGGTTTATATGTTTGCAAAGGGCACCCCGGCACTGGCAAAGGTCGGGGTGATTGACCTGTTATTTGGAACTGTATGGCAGCCGACAGCAGCAACACCATCTTATGG
>ERZ791852.1231-NODE-1231-length-16274-cov-12.557433_pt1 | contig 16274 bp, 19 predicted proteins | sample MGYA00510287_ERZ791852 | MGnify/ENA primary metagenome ERZ791852 (study PRJEB30046, sample SAMN00715257) | human gut metagenome | study: EMG produced TPA metagenomics assembly of the A metagenome-wide association study of gut microbiota in type 2... | reverse complement strand
TCCGGCTTGTCCGGGAATACTGTTCCTCTCAATTTGTTTCCAGAGGAATGTGCGTTGATTATGCCATTCACGACACCAACAGCGGCAACCCCCATTGTCATATTATGCTTACCATGCGCCCCCTTGACGAGCGCGGAGCATGGGCGGCGAAATCCAAAAAGGAATATGACCTTGACGAAAACGGCGAGCGTATCCGCTTGCCAAGCGGAAGATACAAAACCCACAAGGTTGACCTCACAGGCTGGAACAGCCAAGAGAATGCGCTTGTTTGGCGCAAGGCATTTCTATGATGATGGTTACTCAGGCACGAATTTTAACCGCCCCGGCTTTACCGCCCTGCTGGAAGAAATCGAAGCCGGACGAGTGGACACTCTGGTGGTAAAAGACCTATCGAGATTTGGTAGAAATTACCTGCAAGTCGGATATTACACCGAGATTGTATTCCCGAAAAAGGGTGTTCGCTTTATCGCTATCAACAACAATGTAGATAGTGCCAATCCAACCGAAAATGACTTCACTCCGTTTTTGAATATCATGAACGAGTGGTACGCCAAAGACACCAGCAACAAAATCAAGGCTGTCTTTAAGTCCAGAATGAAAGAGGGATTAAGGTGTAGCGGTGCTATCCCCTATGGCTACAAGCGTATCAATGGCGATAAGCAGACCCTTGTTGTAGATGAACCGGCTGCCGAGGTTGTGAGAAAGGTGTTCCGTCTTGCCTGTCAAGGTGTGGGTGTTACTGCGATTGCGGAGCGACTAACCGAAGAAAAGGTGCTGATACCCTCTGCATATACGGCAAAGTATTCTCCCGAAAATTGCAGACACAGAACCGTCATAGACCCTTATCGTTGGAACGCTACCACCGTAGGCTATATTCTGGACAGGCAGGAATATCTCGGTCATACCGTGTTGGGCAAATCTATCTGCGAAAACTTCAAAACAAAGCAACGCAGAGCCGCAACGCCGGAAGAACTGATGATATTCCCCGATACCCACGAAGCCATCATTGACCAAGACACATGGGACATTGCCCAGAAGCTCCGTGTCCGTGCAAAGCCGAGAGCCGCAAACGGAACTTATTCCCACCGTTTATCCGGCATGATCTATTGTGCGGATTGTGGTTCACGAATGGGATTTATCAGTCCCGATGCCAAGCAAAGCGAAAAGCACTATGATTCTGATTCTGCTTTTCAATGTGGCAACTATCGAAACAAGAACAATGAATGTGTTTCCCACTTCATTAAAACCTCTGCTCTGGAAGCGGCAATTTTACAGGCAATCAAAGCAGTCAGCCAATATGTCATTGAGAACGAAGCGGAGTTTATTTCCCAGCTCAAGACCGTATGGAATGAGAACAAATCCAAGTCAGCCAACAACGGACAGCAGGAAATTGACGAAGCCAAGAAACGAATGGCTGAACTGGACGCAAAGATACAGAAGCTCTATGACAGTGCTATCAGCGGTCTGTTGCCGGAGCGACAGGCACAGAGAATGATACAGCAGTACGACGAAGAACAGCTTATGCTGGAAAAGCGTGTTGAGGAATTGCAGGGGCAGATACAAGAGGAAGAAGTTGAGAAAATCGACACCAACCGCTTTATCGCCTTAGTCAACAAATACCGAAACTGCGAGGAACTGACGGACACCATGCTCTATGCCTTTATTGACAGAGTGGAAGTCCATGAAGCCACAGGTGGTCGTACCGTTTACCGTCAGCAGAACATCGACATTTATTTCAACTTCATCGGCAACTACTATCCCCCTGTTGAGACTGTTTCCGAAGAAGAACGCATTGCCGCCATTGAAGCCGAGCAGTTACGAAAGAAACAGGAAAAGGCAAAGCGTTCAACCGAAGTACAGAAACAAAAGAGAGCTGAACTGATGAAAGCTGTTGAAGCCGGAGACCCGGAAGCCATAGCCGAATATGAACGCAAACTCGCCTTACAGCGTGAGCGAAACCACCGCAGACAGCAGAAAATCAAGGAAGCCAGAGAAGCCGACCCTGCCTATATCGCCCAAATGGAAGAAAAAGAACGCTTACAGCGTGAAAAACTTCTCGAATCCGAGCGTAAACGGGCAGAACGAGCCAACAGGCAGAAGAAACTTTCCCGAAAGGAGCTGAAAGAAGCCGCCAAGACAGACCCGAAAGCAGCCGAGGAATGGCAAGCCTTAAAGGAAAAAGAAGCCGCAGCCAGACAGCGAAAAAAGGAGCGTGAGGAAGAACGCATGGCGGCAGACCCCGAATATGCCGCTATGATGGCAGAACGCAAGGCTGAGTATACCAGAACAAGGACTGCCAAGCGAAAGGCAGAGCGTGAAGCACTTGTAGAGCTTGCCAAGACCGATGAAGAAGCTGCAAAGAAGCTGGCTGAAATGCGAAAGTATCAGAGTGAAGCTACCGTCAGAAGCTATCAGAAAATGAAAGCAGATGCAGAAGCCGGAGACCCCGATGCAATCAAACGCTATGAAACTACCCTTGCCAAACGCAGGGAGGAATATCACAGAAAGAAAGGTGCTTAATATGGAACTGAACTTTATCAAATGTGGAGACTACTACATCCCCGACATCAAGCTGAAAAATCCGAATATCCGTCTCGGCAAGTGGGGACGGATGCGAAAGGAGTATCTGCGACTGGCTAACCCATTCCTGTTCTCTGACATGGTGCTGAATGAAACCCTCTATGAGCATTGTGCGGAGATTGAGGAAACCGCCAAGAAGCGTATGGAAATCATCGTGCCACAGCTTGCAAAGGCATACGGCGTGACGGAACAGCTCAAAGCCGAGAACCAAATCGAATGGGTTCGCCAGATGAACGCTTGTGTTGCACAGGCTGAGGAAGCTATCAAGGGCGAGCTGATCTACGCCGATTAAAACTGAATACGAAGTCAAAGAGCCGTTATTGCAGAAGCAGTAGCGGCTCTTGTGTTACATAGGGACTATTCGCAGTCCCTAAATTTATTTTACGGAGGAATCTACTATGAACATGAACATCAACGAAAAGAAAGTCCTGTATGCCTTTGGCTGCCCCGTCCTCAAAGCAACCGTTGAGCGTTTGCGTATGCTGGCTGCTCTCACCCCCGACCCTGCCACCAAAAAGCTGTTCTACACGCTGGCAATCAAGTTGCTTGCTGATCGGACGGACGAGTGGTATCGCTGCTTCTTCTACAACCTCCGCATGGAGATGGAAGGCTACTTCAATGCCCAGCTTATTATGAATCTGGCAGAGGTCAGTACCATCGAAGTAGAGGGTTATGACTACGAAGCAAACGAAGAATAAGGTTTTTCAAAAATACGGTCAAGAGCCGTAAAAATTGAAAAATTGGCGATAGAAACGCTTCGGACGAGGAATGGTTCGCCGGAGCGTTTTCTATCGCAAAATCGGTGTTTTTCTCATTTCAAGAGCCAAGAAAAATCCCCGAAAAATGCCCCTCTTGACCAAACAGAGCAAAAAAGGAGTTTCTATGAAAACAGGACTGACAAAACAGGAAAAGACCACGGATATTTGGTTTGACGAAAAAGAACCGACAATCCATATCCGCACCCACAACACAGATTTGAAAAACAGGCTGACAAAATACAGCCGCCAATACCCCACCGTCTGCAAGCTGACGGACGATGACCCCGAAATCGGCTACAAAGAATTTGAAATAGAAAAAGGTCGATTCTCTTTCCGGCTGACTGCTCCGTACAGCGAGGAACGCAGACGAAAAGCAAGCGAGAACGCCAAGCAAAACGGTATCAACAGCCAGACGGAATGATGTAGCGTTTTGGGCTGATTTGCGGTCAAAATGTCGGGTCTGCACTTGATGCTTTCTTTGATTGTTAAGAAAAATACAGATTATATGAGGTGTACAATGTTGAATTAGAAATGCAGATATGATATACTTTGAATGAGGACATAGTCTTGAGAGAACCGGAGAGTAAAAGGGTTTTTATCACAGATCCGGCACTCGCTACGGCTGGAAGCCTTTTGAAAACATTGGAACACATGAAAAAGTATGGTTTCAAAGATGAAAATGTAGCTATTATGGCAATGTTCGGATGTCAATCTGGAATAGAACGAATTTTTAAGGAACATCCAGAAGTGAAGCTGTTTTTAGTTCATATGGCAGACGGAATTAGGGAAGATGGGTATTTACTGCCGTATAATGGAGATACTGGAGATAGATTATATGGAGTAAGAGAAAATGAATATATAATTTGATAATGTGGAGGTAAAATTATGAATTCCAGAGAATTATTAGATGCACTAAGTGTTGCTGAGCGCTTAAAAGATACGACAAGGCATTGCTATACATCGAAGGGAAGACACGAGAGTGTAGCAGAACATAGCTGGATGATGACATTGATGGCGTTTTTTATGCGAGATGAATTTCCAAATGCTGATATGGATAAAGTTATTCGTATGTGTATTATTCATGATTTGGGCGAATGTTTCACGGGAGACATTCCTACATTTAGTAAAGAACAAGTGCATGAGGATATAGAAGAAAATTTGTTATTTAACTGGATAGAGACGTTACCTGCTTATTATGCAGAAGAAATGAAAGCTCTCTATAATGAGATGGCAGAAAGAGAAACTGTCGAAGCTAAGATATATAAAGCTATTGATAGCTTGGAAGCTTTAATTCAGCATAATGCTTCTGATCTATCTACATGGATTCCAAAAGAGTACGAATTAAATTTGACTTATGCAGATGACCGAGTGAGTTTTTCAGAGTATCTTACTGAATTACGACAAGCTATACGAGAGGACACACTTGCAAAGATAGAAGAAAAATAGTTATAAACATTGTCTAAGCCAAAGGCGATCAACCGTAAAAAGTTGGTCGCTTTTGTTTTATCCATTATTGCGAAAGGAGCTTGCCTATGAGTAAAGAAGAACTGGAAAGATTGGAGCGTGAGAAGTATGTGGTTGAGCGAAAGCTGACCGCAGCCAAGCACAAGGAAAAACGATTGCAGAGCGAATTAAAGCGGCTGACCCGAAGTGAACGAACCCACCGCCTTTGCACTCGTGCCGGAATGTTGGAAACCTTTTTGAAAGAACCTACCACTCTGACCGATGATGATGTGATGGAGCTTTTGACTTTCATCTTCCACAGCGAAGCGGTTCAAAAGAAACTGGATTTGCTGATTGAGAACCGAAAGGAATTGGAGCAACCGAACGGGAGCTAAAAGACCCTTTTGGAAAAAGGGCGCAATTATACACCACCTAAAGGTTGTGCATTGCGTTCTGCCGAAAGCCCCTTGCAGGGAGCAGATGATTTCCGCAGTCTGCTCTAATCATACAGGGGAAGCTACACTTCCCCTGCGTTGGCTTTGCCAACTACCCCTTTGTGGACTTGCCGCCGAGAAACGATTGCAAGCAATCATTGCATGACACAGAACACAACCACAGCAAAAGCACACAAGGCAGCTCCGGCAGGAACATTCAACATGAGAATGGGAAACACCACCTATGTTATCGGCGTTCACTTCAGCAAAGAAAGCAAGGACACCTTAGAGGACAAGATGAAGCGTTTAATGCGTGATGATGTGAAAGCGGCGAATTTCTAAATTGAAAATAATTTGTGACTTTTCCGTTTTCTATCTTGACGAAACGCTTCCGAAGGGTACGATCATTATCGAGTGTGGAAAGATGCTCTCGGATGCCGGGTATAAGATCAAAGTCCTGAACACCATCAATTTCAAAAAATCCATGCGATACAATCCGTTCCATTACATCCGCAGCGAAAAGGATATTCTGAAACTGGTCAATACAATTATCGCCAACACAAAGGGGGATGGCGAGAAGTCTGGCGAAGATTTCTGGGTCAAAGCAGAACGGCTGCTCTACTGTGCATTGATTGGCTACATCTGGTATGAAGCCCCGGAGGAGGAGCAGAACTTCTCCACGCTGCTGGAGTTCATCAACGCAAGCGAAGCCCGCGAGGATGACGAAGAGTTTAAGAATCCTGTGGATGAGCTTTTTGAGGAACTGGAACAGAAGAAACCGGAGCACTTTGCAGTCCGTCAGTACAAGAAATACAAACTGGCGGCAGGAGATGTATGCTCTAAGTGACTTCTTAATCATGGTTTTTGTCATGGTTAGTGAAGCAGTCACTTAGAGCATTTTCATTTCAGGAGGTACAGCCATGAGAAACGAGAAAATCACCCCACTGTATGAGCGTTTGAGTCGCGATGATGAGTTACAGGGCGAGAGTAACTCCATATCGAACCAGAAAAAGATGTTGGAGGACTTCGCCCGCCGGAATGGTCTGCCGAACCCCACCCACTTCACCGATGATGGCGTATCGGGAACCCGTTTTGACCGTCCCGGCTTTCTGGCAATGATGGAGGAAGTCGAGGCCGGACGGGTGGAGGCCATCGTCATAAAGGACATGAGTCGCCTGGGGCGCGACTATCTGAAAGTCGGTCAGGTCATGGAGATTTTGCGGCAACGCGGCGTCCGGCTGATTGCCATCAACGATGGTGTGGACAGTCTGAAAGGCGATGATGATTTTACCCCTTTCCGCAACATTATGAACGAGTTTTACGCCCGCGACACCAGCCGGAAAATCCACTCCGTGTTCAAATCCAAAGGCATGACCGGCAAGCACCTGATCGGCACTGTTATTTACGGCTATTTGTGGGACGAAAAGCGGGAACACTGGCTTGTGGACGAAGAAGCCGCCGAGGTGGTACGCCGTATCTTTTCCCTGACGATGGAGGGCTATGGCCCCTATCAAATCTCAAAGCTGCTGTCCGAGGCAAAGGTCGAAATCCCCGCTGTCCATCTGGCACGCTTTGACGAAGGAGTAAACAGGACGAAGCCGGTCAAAGACCCCTACGGCTGGGGCTCATCCACCATTGTGAACATCCTGAAAAAGCGGGAATACCTGGGCCACACCATCAATTTCAAGACCCGCAAGCACTTCAAGGACAAAAAGAGCCACTATGTTGACGAAAGCGAATGGACGATTTTCGAGAATACCCATGAGGCCATCATTGACCAGGAAACCTTTGACAATGTGCAGCGTATCCGGGCAAATGTCAGGCGTTACCCGGACGGCTGGGGCGAGGCCCATCCTCTGACCGGCCTGATGTACTGTGCCGACTGCGGCGGCAAAATGTATGTCCATCGCGTCAATAACGGCAAGCGTGACCCACAGTTTACTTGCAGCCAGTACAGCAAAATTCCATGCGGGACGCTCTGCGGCACACAGCACCGCATCCGGGCCGAGGCTGTCCTGACATTGATAACCGATATGCTCCGGGCCATCGCGGAGTATTCTAAAAATGACCGGGCCGAGTTTATCTGCACCGTCCAGGAAACGCAGGCCGCCCAGCAGGCCGCCGACATCTCCAAGAAACGGAAACGGCTGGCCGCCGCCCAAAAGCGGGCCGGTGAACTGGAAAAGCTGATTTGCAAAATCTATGAGGACAACGCCCTGGGCAAGCTGCCGGACGCCCGGTATGAGGCCCTGGACGCACAGTATGCCAAAGAGCAGGACGCTCTCAATGCGGAAATCACGGAACTGGAAAAGGCTGTTACCGGCTATGAGCAGAGCCGGAAATCTGCGGAGAAGTTTATTGCCCTGATTGACAAGTACGAGAATTTCGACACGCTGACAAACACCATGCTCAACGAGTTTGTAGAGAAAATCCTTGTCCACGAACGCGCCCGAAAAGGCAGCCAGGACACTACTCAGGAGGTTGAAATCTACTTCAACTTTGTGGGCCGGTATATCCCGCCCGCCTTGCAGCCGGTTCCCCTGACCCCGGAGGAACAGGAAGAACTGCGGAAGAAGGAGGAACGCAAGGACAGGCTTCACCAGAACTACTTGCGCCGCAAGGCAAACGGCAAGCAGAAGGAATGGGAAGAACGCTACAACGCCAAGCGTAAGGCCCAGGTGGAGGCGGCAAAGGCCGCGATCCGGGCCGAGGACATGGAAAAAGGCATTTTTATCCCTGTCAGCCAGTTACCCAAGCAGGAGCCGCACAAGGCCACCGTATCGGCCAGCGCCGCAATTTAACCATCACAGTGCAAAGGAGAATGAACATGAGCGAATCGACTTACACCCGCTGCGGGGATTACTACATCCCCGACCTGAAACTTTCCGAGCAGCCGGAGGCCGCCATCGGCAAGTATGGCCGTATGCGGCAACGCTACCTGAAGGAACACCGGCCCGGCCTTTACAGCAGCTTGATTTTGAGCGAAAAGCTGTACCCGCACCTGTTGGAGATTGACCGGGCGGCGCGTGAACGGATGGACGCCATGCTGCCCCGCATGATGGAGGCGACAGGTGTCACCGAGGAACTGAAAGCCCGTGACCCAATGCGCTGGGTGGGGCTGATGAACACGCTGAAAGCGCAGGTGGAGGAAGTTATTCTTACAGAGCTGATTTATCAATAGTTTTTGCAAGCGGAGGCTGCTACTCGCGGCCTCTGTTTGTTTTTTACACTTCCGACATATTTCCTGTCTTGCGTCCTTCGAGCAAATGAAATATAATGAAAAATGTTGTCGGAGGTGCGAATATGGACTACATGACACTCAAAGAGGCAAGCGAGAAATGGGGCGTTTCGTCCCGTCAAGTCAACTATTACTGCGTCGAGGGCCGTATTCCCGGCGCTGTGAAAATGGCCGGTGTTTGGTTGATCCCCAAGGAAACAGACAAACCCGCCGATAGACGATATAAAAAGCAGGTGAAAAACGAAAATGAAAATTCTGTTGGTTGAGGATGATTTGGAAATCAGCAAGTTATTAGCTGAATTTTTGCAGGAAAATGGATATGAAGTTTTTTGCCAATATGACGGGCTTCATGTATTGGATTGCCTGCGGGAAAATAATATCGACTTGATTTTGCTTGATATTATGCTTCCATATCGAAATGGTGATACTGTACTTACAGCAGTAAGAGAATGTTCTACGGTTCCAATCATTGTTATTTCTGCCAAAGGAACAACGCAAAACAAAGTAGATTTACTGCGCCTCGGTGCAGATGATTATATTACAAAACCGTTTGATATGGAGGAAGTTCTGGCTAGAATTGAAAGTAATCTCCGTCGAGTTCAATTTCAAAAAGATAATCCTACCCATTTACGTCATGGCGATTTGGTTTTGGATTTGAACGATAATACCGCCTTTTTGCAAGGCAGCGAATTGACTTTGACGGCAAAAGAATTTGCAATTTTAGAGTTGCTGATGAAATACCCGGATAAAATATTCTCAAAAGCAAATTTATTTCAAAGTGTTTGGAACGCCGAGTATATCAGTGAGGATAACACATTAAATGTTCACATAAGCAATCTTCGTAGCAAATTAAAAGCCGTTTGCCCGGACAAGGACTTTATTGATACTGTTTGGGGTATTGGGTACCGTTTACACAAAGCCAGAGATTAAACCTCTGGCTTTAGATATTCTTTAGAGTTTTCTGTTTGGATTTAAGAAATTCTTTACGATTGCCTCTTACAATCAAAGATAAAGGAGGCTGACGATATGAGTCCTATTATTTTAGAAGCACACGACTTGACAAAAAAATATCGGCATACTGTTGCCTTAGATCATATTGACTTGCAAATTGAGAAAGGGAAAATCTACGGTTTTATCGGTCAGAACGGAGCAGGTAAAACTACTTTTCTGCGATTGGTTACAGGGCTGGCATTCCCGACCAGCGGTACTTTAGGCTTATGGGGAAAGAATTCGGCAAAAGATTTGCAGGAACAGAGAAAGCGGATTGGTTGCATGATTGAAACACCTGCACTATTTCCGGCCATGACAGCTTATCAAAATATGGAGATACAACGCATCCAACGCGGCATCCCCGATAAAGCAGTGATTGAAAAGACTTTGAATATGGTTGGCTTAAAGGACACTGGCAAAAAGAGTGTTCGCAATTTTTCTTTGGGTATGAGGCAACGGCTGGGAATTGCAATCGCTCTCTTGAACACGCCAGAATTTTTAATTCTCGACGAACCGATCAACGGACTTGACCCTGCCGGGATTGTCGAAGTCAGGAATTTGCTGAAATCCTTGAACAAAGAATATGGCATGACAATTTTGGTGTCCAGCCATATTTTAGAGGAACTATACCAAACCGCAACAGAATTTATTTTAATTGACAAAGGGAAAATCATTGAAGAAATCTCCGATCAGGAATTGAATGAACGCTGTAAACGGCATATTGCAATCAAGGCTACCGACCCGCAAAAGGCGCTGCTTGTATTGGAAGAAAAACTTCATACAGAAAATTTCAAGTTGCTGCCCGATGGGACAATTCGCCTGTACGGTTATCTTGATGATTTGGAAAAAGTAGCGGCTGTTTTGTCGGATGAGCATATCCTCGTTACAGGGCTTTCTGTATCCGGCGATACACTGGAAGATTACTTTTTAAGCAAGATAGGAGGTTCAGAAAATGTTAAATCTCCTAAATGCTGAGTTTTATAAATTGTTTCATAGCCGGTACTTTTGGGGGATTGTGGCGTTTAATCTTTTTTTGAGCAGTGTGCTGTTGTTAGACAGTATTGGAGAAACATCCAGTTTATTCTTTGCATCGTTATATAATGTGCCTATTCTCTATTTTCTGGCAATCGTCTTTTCCGCGTTGTTTGTTGGAAATGACTTTGGACAAAGAACACTGCAATCCTATATCAATGCAGGCCATAACCGAGGACAGATATTACTTGCAAAACTGGCAGCCTATCAAATAGCCTGTATGACGATTTTAGCTTTACCATTACTGGTACATGGATTGATTGGTAGGCTTTGCTTCAAAGAAAGTTTCGTGAGTGTTAGCGGCAATCTCTATACCGTTTTGGCAGTTTTGGTTTCTTTATTTGCAATGTGCCTGTTACCGTTTTTCTTTGCTTTTCTGTTTCGTGATATAGGAAAAACTTTAGCTGTCCCGATGGTTCTTTTTTTCTTGATGATTTTTTTGATGAATGGAGATCAGGCACTCTCTATTTCAAGAATGTTGCCAATGGGACAGCTCCGGCTGATTGCACTACAACAATTTACTCCGTCAATGGCGCAGTTTGTTCTCACAGATTTTTTGTGGATATTCATTTTATATTTTGGCGCTTATTGGGGATTTAGGCGTTCTGATTTGAAGTGACAGGGAGGTGTCGAAATGAGGAATCTATTAAAAATGGAAAGATATCAATTATCTCATAATTTCTTGTATTGGTGTGGCGTGGTCGGCATCTTTCTAATTGGCTTTTTTACCGCAGAAACTTATGTCCCGGAAGTTATGGGGCCAACCGGCGGGGCTGCTACTTCCCTCGCAGATATTTTCAATGGGATGGTCTATGATTCTACCTTTCTGCTCATTCTGATGTCCAGTATTTTAGCTTTGATTTTAGGACAGGAATTTTCCTGCCGGACAGTCGATCTTGAAATAACTGCGGGCCATTCCAGAAAAGCAATCTTCTTTTCAAAGGTAATTACATATTTGATTGCATTTAACGTCATGGCTCTTGTTTATCCCATTGCCGGGTGTATAAGAGAAGTTTCCAGATTTGGATTTTTTGACGGAGGGAGCTTTATTTATCAAGCTGTGAAGGCAGTTTTATATTCCTTGCTTTTGAACAGCGCCACCTTTTTTATTGCAATCTGGATTTGCTTTTCACTGCGTAATTCTGCAAAAGCGATTGCTGTTACAGCCGTTACGACGTTTGTACTTAGTCTTTATCTGGGTTTTGGAATGATGTTGAAATTTCCAGTAGCTTTTTTGCCAACTTATCAAATAAGGGAGGCAGTTACCAGCACAGCAATCTTCCAACCATTCCCGATTTTGATTGGAATTGTTTGGGTCGTTGCGCTGTTGATTTTATCATGGTGCAGCTTTCGGAAATGTGAATTAAAGTAGATTTCAATTAGAAAACGGAAAGAGGGAGGTGTCTAAAATAGAGCTACTGCTATTGATTGTATTTTTGCTGTTGCTTATCTTGCTATTCAAATATCTACAAACAAAACGGCAAATCCGCAATCTATCAAAACAGATAGCTGAATTGGTAAATGGCAAATCCGAGAAAATGCTGGACATCTCTTTAATTGACAAAGATTTGGAACAACTGGCAGGAATACTAAACCAGTATAACGATAATCAAAGGCAGTTGATTGCCAGTACGCTTCGCCACGAAAACTATCTGAAAGAGTCGATTGCAAATATTTCACATGATCTACGGACACCATTGACCGTTATACTCGGACATTTACAGCTATTAAGAAAAGAACCTCTGACAGACAGGCAAGCACAGCGAATAGAAACCATTTTTCACAAAGCAGAAAGAATGAAAGAATTGGTACAGACTTTTTATGACCTGTCTATTTTGGATGCCGAGCAGATAACACCCCGGCGAGAAGATTTTAACCTGTCTAATTTGCTGATAAATCTTATTACAGAGAATGCTCCTGCATTGGAAGCAAAAAATATATCCCCTGAAATTGATTTGCCACCCCATTCTGTCTATCTCAATTCTGATTACAGCATGGTGGAAAGGATTTTACAAAATCTACTGACAAATGCGATACGTTATTCATCCGGCGACATAAAAATGAGCTTAAAGCAGGCAAGGGAAAATAGGGCTATTTTCACGATTGAAAATCCGATTGATAGCAAAACTGAAATAAATCCCGCCCGCCTCTTTGAACGATTTTATACAGGGGATGCATCCAGACACAACAGTGGTACAGGAGTAGGACTTGCGGTTGTAAAGTTACTGACGGATAAACTGGGCGGAAATGTTTCTGCTGAAATTAAATCCAATGTATTGACTGTGACACTCGAAATACAATAATTTTTCATTCATCTGCCGGACGACGGCAAAAGAAAAAAAGCCGTCGTTCGACAGACACTACTCATGCTTATTTATCGCTGCGGCGGCTTTGAATAAATCAAGGCCGCCGTTCCTTATGCCCTCGACAAAGGAGTGACGCCCATACGCTGAAACGGCGGCTTTAGGAGGGAGCCGCCGTGAAGCAAAGACCGCTTCGACATAATTCGGCAGGAATTTACCTGTCAAAAAAAGCCTGACCGTCAATCGGCCCCCATCTGCTTATGAACAGGCACTATCGTGGCTGGTCCATAAGCGTCATAAGTCCTCTTTTAGCAGCGCCAGCCGCCGTTCTTCGGATGCTGGCGCTTTTGTTTGTCGTTTTTTCGGGAATTTCCCCGAAAGGTGTCGCTCACCGCCTTCATTTCGGTTCATCCGTCAACCCGTGAATCGAAATGGAGGTACATAATGCAGAAGATCAATCTTCGGGAACTGTATCCCGATGTGTATAAAACCGATGTCTTTGTAGACGTGGCCGAGGAAGTCGTGGCCGCGATCCGGGGCCAGGAGCAGGACGATGCCGCCTATGAACGCCGGAAGTTCCGGCACAAGGCTCACTACTCTCTGAACCGGGAGGATGGCATTGAAAACGATGCCCTCAACCGGTCACTCACCCCGGAGGAAGTCCTGGAGCAGAAGCTGCTGCGGGAGGAAGTGTATGCCGCGCTGATGCAGCTGACCGCCATCCAGGCCCGGCGTATCTACGCCCGGTTTTACCTGGGCATGACGGTGGCCGAGATCGCCCGGATCGAGGGTGCTGACCGCCGCCGCGTGTGGGAGAGCATCCGGCGCGGACTGAAGAAGCTGGCGCAGTTGCTGGATACGGCCCAATAACCTGACCGCCGCATAGCGGCAAAAAGAGAGCCGGTGGGGGTTTTTATTCCTCCACCGGCTTACTTATTCTCTAAATGTTCATCTAGGTCAACCCCAGCCGTCTGCACCATCTCTTTTAGCTCATCAGTCAACGCGCGGGTCGAGTTTAACAGCACTTTTCTGGCAGCCGGAGGGCACGAAAGGTAAAGCTGCCGCATATCGTTGGCGGCTTGCTCATCTTCAGGCAGATCGAGATTCATCAGGGAATCTAAAGATAAATTCAAGACTTTGCAAAAAGCGCGCAGAACCTCAAAAGAAGGATTCTTCACCCCTCTATTACAATATATTTGGAACCGGATATGGTAGCCAGCCATATTCCATTCCATCTCGTTCCTAAGCTACAATAAGAGAGTAATCGGCTAACGTTCACCCCGCAGGGCTTTCACGTCCGTCCGAAAGACAGTTAGCCATCTCTCTTGTTGTAGCATTCGTTTTAAGCAGGTTGAGCCACCGCCAAGCGGAGCGTTCGTGTCACCCAATAGATTGAATCGGCAACGAGTAAAAGATGGATTCCGGTTGCAAATACAAAATAATGGAGGAAAAACATGAACGCAGTAGGCATTGACGTTTCCAAAGGAAAGAGCATGGTTTGTGTTATGCGTCCTTTCGGAGAAGTGGTACTCGAACCATTTGAAGTTTTACATACCGCCCAGAACCTGAACGATCTGGCTGGGAAGCTCAAAGCTCTGGACGGAGAGACCCGCGTTGTTCTGGAAGCTACCGGGAATTATCACAAACCAGTTGCTTTCGTTTTACACGATGCGGGCTTGTTTGTTTCCGTAGTCAATCCTATTCTGATTCACGACTACGATAACAACAGTTTAAGACGTGTCAAGACGGATAGGAAAGACGCTGTTAAAATCGCTAACTATACGCTGGACAAGTGGACACGGCTGCGGCAGTACCTTCCCGAAGATGATACCCGACTGGCTTTGAAAAATTGTTATCGCCAGTACCAGCAGGCCGTAGCGATTCGTACTATGCTGAAGAATAATCTGATTTCATCTCTTGACCTGACCTTTCCAGATGCAAACAAGCTGTTTACCAGCCCTGCAAAAAGCAATGGGTGTGAGAAATGGGTTGATTTCATCGGAGATTTCTGGCACAGCGAGTGCGTTTCGAGCCTTTCTGCGGATGCTTTTGCAACAAAGTATCTGAAGTGGTGTCAGAAACACGGATACAATTTCACTCGTTCAAAATCGAACGAAATCTATACCTGTGCCGTCAATTCCGCTTCTCTTCCGAAATCACCCACTTCAAAGCTTCTCATTCAGCAACAAGTTGCTCAATTGAAAGCAGTATCTCAGTCAGTTGCTGCATTCCAGCAGGAGATGTTCCGTCTTTCTCAGCAGCTTCCTGAATTTGATACCGTGATGGAAATGTACGGCGTTGGTCCTTCTCTCGGTCCTCAGTTGATGGCTGAGATTGGAGACGTCCGCCGCTTCTCCTCCAAGAAATCTCTCATTGCTTTTGCTGGAATCGAGCCTCAGCCGAACGACTCCGGCAAGATAGTGGGAAACGACAAAGGAATCAGTAAAGTTGGTTCTGCCGTCTTGCGTAGGACGCTTTTTCTGATTATGACTGTTATTTTGCAAACACAGCCACAGGATGAACCTGTTTTTCAGTTCATGAACAAAAAGCGTTCTGAAGGAAAACCCTACAAAGTCTACATGATGGCTTCAGCCAACAAGTTCTTGCGAATCTACTATGCTAGAGTGAAAGCTGTAATGGACTTCGAACACTCACAGTAAGCATAGATATTTGTTTTTAGGACATAATCCCTTTTGAGCCTGAGCTAAAACCAAGATCTACTTAGCTGGCGCAGCGAACCCTTGACAAACCGAAGCATTCAAATGCTATCCTGATTTTGCGAGGGCTGGCTGGGCTTGCTTTGCTATCCCCTCCGTCGCCATCGCTGTGTTTTGACCAGCATTTGAATGCTGTTTGTCATGGGCAGCGGTTGTTTAGCGAATTTTCTTGTTTTAGGACTTGACTTTTATTAGCAGGTCTTTCGCAGCCTTGAACGTGCTTTAGAGAAACGTGGCTCAGATCTGCGAGTTCCTGCTGCGTCAATCCTTTTTCCTTACGCGCTTTTTGTATCCTTCGTCCCAGCTCTTTTATCAGTTCCATAGGCACTATCGTCTCCTTAATTATATTTTATCGTGCCCATTTCCTTGCAGGAAGAACCTTATAAAAGGCGTTTTTGAGTACGATAGTACCTATTTTATTGTGCTTGTAAGGAGCTTGCGCTGTCCGTAGCTTCTATGAAGGGACAAGGCAAAATATTTTTTTCAAATAAATCGCAGTACAGACAGGACAAATCGCCTGTTTTTGTCATGGCTGTCAAGAAGGAGCTTTTCTTTCGCTGACCTTTGACAACTGAATACACGGCAGAACAGGTACATAACCCGCGCATGAGCGAGTGCAGGACGCCGCGAAGATGGAGCAGCCAGGAGGTGATGGACAAGCTGTTTCGGAGCGATCAACGTCCCTGTGACCCGGATGGTGGCACATCCGGCGCGATGAGGGCGCGGGGGCTTAAAGATACTTCCTCACGGCCCGCCAAAGACTTGGGGGGAACCCTGCG
>ERZ791852.1229-NODE-1229-length-16284-cov-3.290653_pt1 | contig 16284 bp, 10 predicted proteins | sample MGYA00510287_ERZ791852 | MGnify/ENA primary metagenome ERZ791852 (study PRJEB30046, sample SAMN00715257) | human gut metagenome | study: EMG produced TPA metagenomics assembly of the A metagenome-wide association study of gut microbiota in type 2... | reverse complement strand
GATGCAAGCGGCAAACTGACTTATCTGAATTTCACGGCTACGGTGAATTATGTGGAGGAGGACCGGATGGTGGTGATTCTGCCGCATGCAGAGGCACTGGCGCAACTGCTGTCGAGGGAGGTGGAAGGGGTGCAGCTTTATTTCGACGAGACCAGCTACCGGCTGATGTTTGAGGCACTGAAGCAGGTGATTGCGGCCAAGAACAACCGGCTTGCGGACCTGAGGGATATCTTCCACGGTACGCTGCCGCTCGCTACGTTTGCTTTTCTTCCGGTACGTTTCCCGTGGCTGAACCGGACGCAGGAGGAGGCGGTCAACAAGGTGTTGCATGCCAAGGACGTAGCCATCGTACACGGACCTCCGGGAACGGGAAAGACAACGACGCTGGTAGAGGCGATTTACGAGACGCTGCACCGGGAGAATCAGGTGCTGGTGTGTGCGCAGAGCAACATGGCGGTCGACTGGATCAGCGAGAAGCTGGTGGACCGTGGGGTGAAGGTTTTGCGGATCGGGAATCCCAGTCGGGTGAACGACAAGATGTTGTCGTTTACGTACGAACGCCGCTTTGAGTCTCATCCTGATTATCCGCAACTGTGGAGCATCCGCAAGGCAATCAGGGAGCTGTATACGCAGGTGAGAAAGAGTGCGAACCGGGAGGCGGTGCGACAGAAGATCAATTCGCTGAAGGACCGGGCCAATGAGCTGGAGATACGGATCAATGAAGCGCTGTTCGGCGAGGCACGTGTCATCGCCTGTACGCTGACAGGAAGTGCCAACCGGCTGCTGGCAGGATACCGCTTCGGAACGCTCTTCATCGATGAAGCGGCTCAGGCACTGGAGGCTGCCTGCTGGATAGCTATCCGGAAGGCCGACCGCGTGATACTGGCGGGCGACCACTGCCAGCTTCCTCCTACGGTAAAGAATCCGGAGGCGGCAAGAGAGGGACTGGGGCATACGCTGATGCAGTGTATCGTCAAGAACAAGCCCGACTGTGTGTCGCTGCTGCGGATGCAGTACCGGATGAACGATGAGATCATGCGTTTCTCTTCCGAATGGTTTTATGGGGGGATGCTGCAGTCGGCGCCTGAGGTGAAGTACCGGAGCATCCTCGATTTTGATACGCCGATTGAATGGATCAATACCGAAGAGCTGGAGTGCAACGAGGAGTTTGTAGGCGACAGTTACGGACGCATCAACAAGGAGGAGGCGGAACTGTCGGTGGAACAGCTGAAGGCGTATATCGGGAAGATAGGGAAAGAACGGTTTCTGGATGAACGGATTGATGTGGGACTGATTTCGCCGTACAAGGCTCAGGTGCAGTACCTGCGCCAGCTGCTGAAACGGGATCCGTTTTTCAAGCCTTTCCGGAGTGCGATTACGGTCAATACGGTCGACGGTTTCCAGGGACAGGAACGAGACATTGTGATTATCAGTCTGGTGCGTGCCAACGAGGAGGGACAGATCGGTTTTCTGAACGACCTGCGGCGCATGAATGTGGCCATTACCCGGGCACGTATGAAACTGATTATTCTGGGGGATGCTTCTACCCTGACCCGCCATGCCTTTTACCGGAAGTTGTATCAGTACATCGGACAGTTGCATGAATAAACCGGAACCACGGGTGCCGGTACCCGACTGACAGCGGTCTTCGGATACCGGCATCCGCAGTTCCGTGCGGAAGTCCGTCCTTCAGTTCCGTTCCGGTATTTTCCACTTACATTTCAACTAAAAAATATTGCGTTTCAGCGTGCAGTAAATCAAGGATTTGCAAATATAGACCTAAAGCATTATCTTTGTCTTCGGATTTTTATAACCCTTTATTACTTTAAATTATTGTTATGTTACTCGATTTACTGCAATCTTCTTATTTTTCTATTTTTCTGATTGTGGCTTTAGGCTTTATGCTGGGACGTATCAAAATAGCGGGACTTTCGCTCGATGTGTCGGCCGTCATTTTCATCGCACTGGCATTTGGCCATTGGGGAGTGTCGATTCCCAAGGAACTGGGAAATTTCGGACTGGTATTGTTTATCTTTACCATCGGTATCCAGGCGGGACCGGGTTTTTTCAGTTCGTTCCGGAGCAAGGGAAAGACACTGATTCTGATTACTTTGCTGATTGTGGCTTCGGCCTGTCTGACCGGAGTGGGACTGAAATATTTCTTTGACATCGATACGCCCAGTCTGGTGGGGCTGATTGCCGGAGCGCTGACCAGTACGCCGGGATTGGCGGGGGCCATCGACAGTCGCCGCTGGCTTCCATTGCTTATGGTATCGCCTACCCGTTTGGGGTCATCGGGGTGATTCTGTTCGTGAAGCTGTTGCCCAAATTGTTGAGAATCGACCTGGAGGAGGAGGCCAAGCGGCTGGAAAGGGAACGGCGCAGTCAGTTTCCGGAACTCAAGACTTGTCTGTTCAGGGTGAGCAACCAGACGGTGTTCGGACGGACGCTCATGCAGTTGAACGTGCGGTCGATGACGGGGGCTATCATCTCCAGACTGCAGCGGGGACAGGAAATCATTATCCCGAAGGCGCATACTGTCATCGAAAAGGATGACTGTATACAGGCGGTGGGAAGTGAGGAGTCGCTGAACAACCTTGCGCTGATGCTCGGTTCGCGCGAGGAGGGGGAGTTGCCGTTAAGCAATACGCAAAGCATTGAATCGCTGCTGCTCACCAAAAAGGATATGATCGGAAAACAGCTCTGCGACCTGAACCTGCAGCGCAACTTCGGCTGTACGGTGACGCGTGTACGGCGAAGCGGTATCGATCTTTCGCCTTCGGCCAACCTGGAACTGAAATTGGGCGACAAGCTGATGGTGGTCGGTGAGAAAGAGGGCTTACAGGGAGTTGCCGCACTGATTGGAAACGATGCGAAAAAGTTGTCGGATACGGACTTCTTCCCTATCGCAATGGGTATTGTGCTGGGAGTGCTGTTCGGCAAACTGAATATTTCCTTCGGCGGGGGACTGTCTTTCTCTCCCGGACTGACCGGTGGTATTCTGATGATGGCACTGGTACTGAGTGCAATAGGCAAGACCGGACCGATACTGTGGTCGATGACCGGACATGCCAACCAGTTGCTGCGCCAGCTGGGACTGCTGCTCTTCCTGGCCGAAGTGGGTACGTCGGCGGGAAAAACGCTGGTGGCTACGTTCCAGGAAAGTGGATTCATGCTGTTTGGCGTAGGGGCAGCCATCACGCTGGTGCCGATGCTGCTGGCTACAATTATCGGACGACTTGTATTTAAAATCAGCATACTTGACCTGCTGGGAACCATTACCGGAGGTATGACGAGTACTCCGGGTCTGGCTGCTGCCGACTCGATGGTGGACAGCAACATTCCGGGAGTGGCTTATGCGACGGTATATCCGATTGCAATGGTCTTCCTGATTCTGTTCATACAGATGATTGCAATGCTGATTGTCTGAGTCTTTCCTTCATCCGGGACTGAGGATCTGAAGTGATTTTCCCCGATGCAAAAAGCCATACTGACTGCCGGGAAGGGATAACTGAACTTATCTCCGCAAGCAGGCTGAGGGTTTCTTGCACCGGGGATTTTTCTATTCGGGAAACCATGAGAACGGGGCTGTTCCGAAAGTGCGGCTACATTTTGTAAAGAGCCGGATAAAATCCACCGTAAGCCAATTATTTTCATTACCTTTGCGCCATCTAACTTTCAATTTTTTGACACAAAATGAAATTAAGCAATTTATTTATCGGTGCATGTATGGCCCTATGCTTTACAAGTTGCATAAAGGACGAAGCACTCAATGTGGAAGCCGCCATTGATGGATGCAGCGGTGCAAATATCCAACTCCTTACTTTCAATGATATCCGGAAAGAAATTGATGTATATGTACTGGACGGAGCCAATACAGCTGCACAGGAACTGATTTTTCAGTTGCCCGACGGAGCTACGATAGCGGCAGCCGAACCGTTGGCTACCGATGTGCCTCCCTTGTATGACTTCAGTCAGCAGGCTCAGCGGAAATTTACGGTGACTTCGGAGGATGGCAGTCAGCAAGTAAGTTATTCCATCAACCTGTATGTCATGAAGTTACCGCTGAAGTATTCGTTTGAGAATCTGGCAGAAAAAGATCCTTATCATATTTTCTACCTGACAGACATCGACGGAAGACTGCAATGGGCCAGTGGAAATCCCGGATTCAAACTGACTGGAATGGGAAGCAACGGACTGGACTATCCTACTGCGCAGGCCGGAAGCGGAAAAGTGGGCAACTGCGTGAAACTGGAAACGAAAACAACGGGAAGTTTCGGGGAAATGGTCAATATGCCTATTGCTGCGGGTAACCTGTTCATCGGTTCTTTTGACGTGCAGAATGCTATCAACCATCCGCTGGAAGCGACTCATTTCGGATTTCCGTTTACCAGAGAGCCGGAACGGCTGACAGGTTACTATAAGTTCAAGGCCGGATCGCAACCGGTGAATCTCAGTGGGAAAGACAAGTGTGATATCTATGCCGTACTGTATGAAGCATCTCAAAGTGATTTCTTCCTGGACGGAGGAAATTCGCTGAATGACAAGAGCATTGTATTGAAGGCCCAGATCAATCCGGAGGATATCGTGGAAACGGATGAATGGACAGCTTTTGACCTGCCGTTTGTGGCACAAAACGGGAAGTCGATTGTACAGGAGGACCTGGCGGCTGGAAAATACAAGCTGGCAGTGGTCTTTTCATCGAGTGCCGAAGGGGCTTATTTCAAAGGAGCCATCGGCAGTACCTTGTGGATAGATGAAGTGGAAATTATTTGCAAATAAAAACGATTCTGTATGAAAAAGTATATTATCGCCTTACTCGCAGGATTGCTTCTGGCCGGAGAAGGTGTCTACGCACAGCAACAGGAAGCACACAAAGGATTGATCTGGTCGGCCCTGCACGGACTGGACTATTCGTTCAAGGCAGGTCTTAACATCGGAGGTACCTCTCCCCTTCCGCTTCCGAAGGAAATACGTTCGCTCGACAGTTATTCGCCGGGACTGGCCATTACACTGGAAGGAAACATTACCAAATGGGTGGATGTACAGAAAAAATGGGGTGTATCCGTAGGACTGCGTCTGGACAGCAAAGACATGAATACGGAAGCCCGGGTTAAGAATTACGGAATGGCTATATTGAATGATACGGGCGGAAAGGTAGAAGGACTTTGGACCGGAAGTGTAAAGACTCAGGTGAAAATGTCGTATCTGACCGTACCGGTGCTGGTTAATTACAAGATCAATGACCGCTGGCAGCTCTCGGCCGGACCTTATATGTCGTATATGCTGGAGGGAGAGTTCTCCGGAAGTGTATACGAAGGACATCTGCGTACTCCTGATGCAACGGGAAGCCGTATCGATTTCACCGGTGACAATCAGGCAACCTATGACTTCTCGGACGAACTCCGCAGTTTTCAGTGGGGCATTCAGGCCGGAGGAGAATGGAGGGCTTACAAGCATCTGACGGTGCATGCCGACCTGACATGGGGACTGAACGATATCTTCAGAAAGGACTTCAATACCGTTACATTTGCCATGTACCCTATCTATCTCAACCTGGGATTCGGATATCAGTTTTAACGGCGGAACGATTGGTTAACAACTTAACAAAGAGAACGATTCGTTAACAGAGGAAGGGAGCAGACCGCAGGCTAATACGGAAGCAACCTTCCATGAATCATAAGATTTATCATTATTCAGAACAACAATGAAAACAAGAAAATTACTTGTATTGCTCATGCTGCTTCAGTTGCTGGTACTTCCGGCAATGCAGGCGGCTTCACCCAAACGTGAATTCCGGGGAGCGTGGATCCAATGTGTAAACGGACAGTTTCAGGGAATGCCGGTACAACAGATGAAGAACATGCTCATCAGTCAGCTCGACGTATTGGAAAAAGCGGGAATCAATGCCATCATCTTCCAGGTCCGTGCCGAATGTGATGCGCTTTATGTTTCGAGCTATGAGCCCTGGAGCCGTTTTCTCACAGGGGTTCAGGGTAAGGCTCCGAGTCCGATGTGGGACCCGCTGCAGTTCATGATCGAGGAATGTCATAAGCGGAATATGGAACTGCATGCCTGGATCAATCCGTACCGGGCACAGACAAAGGGTACGACGGCATTGTCGCCCAAGCATCCGTATAATGCGCATCCGGAACTGTTTGTGCGCTACAACGGGCAGTTGTATTTCGACCCGGGATATCCGGAATCGCGCAAGTATATCTGCAAGATAGTACGCGACATCGTATCGCGCTATGATGTGGATGCCATACATATGGACGATTATTTCTATCCGTATCCGAATCCGGGAGAGGAATTTCCGGACCAGCTCAGTTTTGCGGGATATGGCAGGGGATTCAGACAGAAGGCCGACTGGCGACGGGATAATGTGAACGTACTGATCAAGGAGCTGCATGAAACCATTCATGAATGCAAGCCTTGGGTGAAGTTCGGGGTTTCTCCTTTCGGTATTTACCGTAACCGCAAATCGGACCCGAACGGCAGTGATACCAACGGATTGCAGAATTACGATGATTTATATGCCGACGTACTGTTATGGGTAAACAACGGATGGGTGGACTATAACATTCCGCAGATATACTGGGAGATAGGACATCCGGCAGCTGATTATGAGAAGCTGATCCGCTGGTGGGCCAAGAATTCGGCTGCACGCCCGCTCTTTATCGGACAGGATGTGGTGCGGACAGTGACAAAGGCCGATTTGCAGAATCCGGCACAAAGTCAGATTCCGGCCAAACTGAACCTGCAGCGTTCGCTTCCTACCGTACAGGGCAGTTGCCAGTGGTATGCGGCTGCTGTGGTGGAAAACAAGGGTAACTACCGGGATGTGCTGACTAATGTCTATCATAAGTATCCGGCCCTGATTCCGACTTCTCCGTTTATCGACGACAAGGCACCGGATAAGGTGAAAAAGGTGAAGCCGATATGGACGGAAGATGGATATATCTTGTTCTGGACGGCTCCTAAGGCCAACAAGGAAATGGATAAGGCGGTTCAGTATGTAGTATACCGTTTTGACCGGAAAGAAAAGGTGAATCTGGATGATCCGTCGCACATTGTGGAAATCACACGCAATACATTCTACAAATTGCCGTATGAGGACGGAAAGACCAAATATACTTACGTAATTACAGCGCTCGACCGCCTGCATAATGAATCGAAGGCGGTAAAGAAGAAAATCAAGCTGTAACAGGTTGACAAAGAAGGGAAGAAGGGATATACAAGGAATATCCGTCTTACGGGAAGTTTGAGAAAAAAGGAATTCAAAGAAGACATCCCGGAAGATATCAAAACAATATCCCGGAAAATATCAAACATAAAGAAAGGCATGTGAAATAAGCGAAAGAAGCTTAGTCACATGCCTTTCTGCTTTATCCCCGGAGCAATGGCTGTATTTGACAGTCTTTGTCTCTAGGATTACAGTACATATTCTGATACCGCCCAGGAACGTTTATGCTGTCTATAGGCTATACAGTTTATACCGTTATACCGCTATGCAACTGCATAAAAAGGCCAAGGAGAATAAGGAAGAAAAGGAGAATAAGGAGGATAAGAATAAAAAATGAGGCCACCTTATCACTAAGACAGCCTCACAGGAGTTTTAATTTGATCAATAACAAAAATACTATAAAATGATACGACAAAGCCGGCTTTTCACAAAGGTGTCTCCATCGCTATTCTTTAATTGATCAACAATAAAAAGAATACTATTAAAACAAAGAGTGAGCCTTACGCTTAAGGCTACTCATTCAAGGAATCTTCAACTTATTCAAATGAAAGTATTATATTTCAGCAGTAATTTCTTTCTTATGTTTCAACTATTGACTTTAAACGGTTATATTTTCCGTTTCAGTTCAAAAGCCAATGCTTGATTATCCTGTAACGGAAACGGGAAATATAAAGTTAAAGTTCAAGCGGGGGACAAGCCCCCACTTGAATGAGTATAAAAGTATAAGACAAAATTACTTCACAGTTACGTTAACTGTAGCAACCTTAGTACGGTTCAGTTTATCTGTAACAGTAAGTTTAACCTGGAATGTCTTTGCTTCCGGAATTACAGTCTGATTTACACGCTCAATACTGATAGTTCCATTTATGAATCTATCTGCATCTCCAGTAAACTTGATGTATTCACTTACATCCTCACCTACCAATTCCAGTTTATGACTTGCAATACGTGCATCATCCAATTCGTATGCCTTATTGTTGTAGTCAGTAAACTTAAGGTCTGTTGCTTTCAGAGTAGCCTTATTGTCTTTGTCAACAGTCAGGCTGAAGCCTTCCTCAGCAAGAGTAATGTTACCGTCTTCAATCTGAGAACGGAATTCAACTGTAAACTTATCAGTTGTCTTGTTCAGGTTCGTATTGTTGAACGGTCTGTAAGAAACCTCAACGTTACGTGGCTTGTTGACATCTGCATTGGTAAAGGTAACCTTGCTCTTGTAGCCAGGAGTCTGGAACCAGTTAGCATTTTCAGCAGCGTAAGAAACATATGTCAGATCTGCCGGATCAATAGTGTGCAATTCGCTCAAATCATATGTCTTAGTAGCACCTGTTACAGTCGGATATGCTTTAACTGCATCTCCTTCGAAGTAACCGTCCACACGGTTGAATGTATAAGCATCCGGTCCAGTAATCAAGATATCAAACTTGATATACTTCACTTCAGCAGTTCCAGTCATGTTAATGCACTTAACGGTAGCTTCAATCGGTTCTGCAAACAACTTGCTGTTATCGAAGTCCATTGACAGAGAATACTTCTCATATCCCTGTACAGTAGTCTTGCTCAACAATGGAGTACCCAAGATAGCGTTCAGGTTTACATTACCTACTGGCTGACCATCGACAGTTACATTGCTGTTCTTAAACTTGTATTCTACAGAAGTAACCTGGAAGTCCTTCAAAATATCAAGATATTCAGCCTGATCAGGGAAGTCAACAGTAACTCTATGTACGCCACCGTCGTTCATCTTATGGTTGAATGCCGGAATTGAGATTTCTGAAGAAGCCTCAGCTATGATATTCATCCGAATAGGAGTACCGATGGCTCCGTCCAATCCCAGATAGCCAAATGATACAGAAGTAATATATTGAGTTCCGCTGGCTTTTGTAAATCTTACAAAATCTTTTTCGATAACTACACCGTCTCTATTTAACTGAGCCTGGTCATCTCCTGTAGCAAAGAAGTTGAAATCTGCCACTTTCAGATTTTCTGCCTGTGCACCGAAGAGCAAATCTTTCAAAGCTTCCCAAGAAATATTTTCTCCGACTTTTACAGTTACAGTTGATTCATGAGCAGGAACATTAGTCCGTTCTGCAGTCATCTTCACTTTGATATTGAAGGCAGAAGATACCAATGGAGAATTGTCTTTTTCAGGACCACAAACTGTAGTCTGCAAAGCAAAAGCAGTATTCGGATCGTATACAGGAACCTGTGTACCGTTTACATCCAACTGCAAATCCCAGAATCCCTGGTTTTCGCTTGCTGCACGAGTCAGCGCACCATCCGTTTTGTTTTTGCCAGTAGCGGTAGCAGTAAAGATTTCCTGACCTTTAGAGTTGGCAAGTTTGAATTTATACAAGCTGGCGTCTGCACTCAGCGGATTTACCTGTGCAACCAGGCTGGCTGATTTAGACATCAGAATTTCTCCCGGCTGATGAGTTACGCCGTTGAATTCTACTGGTTGAGAACCTTCAACTGAACCGTAATAAATGGTTACTTCAGGTGCATCCAGTCTGTTTCCATCGAGGCTATACACATCCAAAGAAGAAATCTGTGCAGTCTTAGGAAGGATGATTGTAGCAAATTCGCCCGGTTTCGGTTTGCCGTTTTCATCAGCAACTACCATGTGCAATTCCCAGTAAGCCTGGAATTCTACTACGTAAGAAGCAGTACCTGTAGCTGAAATACCTGTTGACACATACTTTTTCTCGTTGATGTCCCAAACTTCCCAGATACCTTCTTCATTGATCTGTGGAGATTTACCCGGTTCACCGGCAGGACCAACAGGACCTTGAGGACCTTGAGCACCGTCATTACCGTCTGCTCCCGGCTTGCCTTCAGCAATTACACCACTAGGATGTTTCTGACCATCCGCATCAATCATCACCCATTCTTTGGTTTCTTCATCGATTACCCAAGTAGCTCCGTTCTTACCATCGGCACCATTTGTTCCGTCGATACCATCTTTACCATTGGCACCGTTCTTGATTTCCAAAGTGCTACCGTCTGACAATTTCAGAATGTAACCGTCCTTTGCCTGATTCTGGTCGAAGCTGACAATCCATTTGCCTTCTGCAATTTTCTTTTGCAAATCGGCAATAGATGCTTCAACCGCTGCAACCCGGTCGTTCAAAGAATTAATGTCGTCATCATAATCCTTACATGATGACATCACTCCAGAAGAAAGCAGCGCTGCACTAAAAAGGAGTGAGTTCGTAAACTTTTTGTTCATAAACATTTAATTTATAAATTTATAAATAATGCGAACCAACAATAAACAGACTTCATCGTGATTCATTTGTTAAATAATTTCCACTAATTAATTTGTTATTTCCTCAATTTTCTCCTGTAAAAAGCAGGGCACATCATCGGATATCATTGTGCAATAGAGCAATGTACCCTCCCCACCTTACATCATCTCCGAAAACTTGCTGTTAAGGTTTTTACAAACCTATCCGATTACATTTCAGGGCAAATAATATCTCATTTAGCATACTATACATCAATCAATTGTTTAATAGTATTCTGTAAACAAGACAGGATATTCATTGCGAAAAGGAAAGGCCTTCAATATAATCAAGCCGAGATCTTTCATCCTCAAGACAGGTATTAATCCTTAAATCTTAAAGAATGATACCAACTACTAATACTTCTGAATCCTTCAATCATAATATACCCTTTCATTGTTTTTTTATAACTTAGCTACATGAATGATTAAAAAACGATGCAAATATCAAACATTTATTTGAAATAACAAAATATTTAATTGATTTTTTTCTAGTTTTTATATGGATATAATTGAAAGACTACAAAAAATAATTGAACACGAACAACTTAGCATACCTGCTTTCGCCAGAAAAATTGGAGTTGTAGACCAAACAGTTAGAGGTATTGTAGTACAAAAAAGAAACAAACCGGGCTTTGATATGCTGGTGAAGATACTTCAAACATTTGATTGGCTCAACGCGGAATGGCTGATTACCGGAAAAGGAGAGATGGAAAAGGCAGAATCCGTCGCAAATCCGGATGATTTACAACAATTAACTGAACTTATAAAATATTTACGTGAGAAGGATGAGAAAATAGAGAAGCTGATTGAAGAAAAGACCGAATGGAAAGTCAAGTTCAACCTGATAGCCAAACAATTAGAAAACGACATACGTTCCAGTAACGAGAAAATAATTTCAAGATCCCGATAACCGGAGCAATTTCTCTGAATGGCTGGTCCATTCAACAACATCAATGCCCTGGAATAGCGAAAAACTTCGCTATTCCAGGGCATTGACTGTTTTTACAAAAAAACGCATCTATACCGATAGGCCAGATACTATACCAGAATGCAGCGCATGAGAGCTACCTTACCACATAAAAAAAACTCTCCAAGCATATGTTTGTACCATACCACTTGGAGAGCCGTTTTTTATATCAGTGGGCAGACATTATGCATGTCGTCTGCCCATAAACAATCTTTTACAAAAAACTACTACCTTCTATTTCTATCTTACCATTAATTCTGTGACAAATCAACAGCATAGTTCGCACGTTTACCAGAAGGATAGATACCTGTCATGAACAGTACCTGATCAGGTGACTGAGAAGCAGCCTTCATCACATCTTCCAGATCCTGTACGGATTTCAACTGTTTGTTATTGGCTTTCAGAATGATGAATCCCTTACGGATACCGCTGTCGGCCATACGACCTTCCGTAACTCCCGTAACCTGTACACCGTATCCCAGGTTCAACTGCTCTTTCAGTTCCTTAGGCACCTCACGGAAAGCAGCACCCAGCAACTGCATGTCGGCATTCTTTACAATCTTGGTATTTCCCTGAGCATTTTTCAGTGTGATAGTAAACTTCTTCTCACTCTTGTCACGCCATACCTTCAGCGTAATCTTGTCGCCCGGACGGAACTTAGCCAACGATCCTTGCAATTCAGCCATCGTCTTCACCTTCTTGCCGTTGATTTCCATGATGACGTCATTTTCTTTCAGTGTTCCGTCAGCAGAACCACCTTCGGTAACTTCTACTACCTGTACACCTTCATTCACGCCCAGTTCACGCTGTTCCTTACGGATTTCATCCGGATAAGTCTCATTACCCATATCACGTCCGGCAATGCCCAGCAATGCACGCTGTACCGTACCATATTGTTTCAAGTCGGTAATCACCTTCGTCATGATATTGGTCGGAATTGCAAATCCGTATCCTGAATATGCTCCTGTAGGAGACACCAGCATGGCGTTGATACCTACCAGTTCACCTCTTGCATTTACCAAGGCACCTCCACTGTTACCCTGATTGATGGCCGCATCTGTCTGAATGAACGATTCTACTCCGTTAGCACCCAGTCCACGAGACTTCGCACTGACGATACCTGCCGTAACAGTAGATCCCAGGTTAAACGGATTACCTACCGCCAATACCCATTCACCTACCTTCAGGCGCTCTGAGTCGCCCACCGGAATTGCCGGAAAATCATCTCCTTCAATCTTCACCAGTGCCAAGTCGGTAGTAGGGTCAGTACCAATCACACGTCCCTTCATCTCACGGCTGTCATGCAATTTCACGGAAATCTCATCCGCTCCGTCAATCACATGATTATTGGTTACAATATATCCGTCTTTCGAAATAATCACACCCGAACCAAAACCTCTCTGCTCAGGAGTCTGCACCTGCTGTCTGCGGCCACGGCCATCTCCGAAGAAAAAGTCAAATATATCCGGCTGCGTCTGAATCGTCTGCACCTTGCTGCGCTGAACTGCCATGATATGCACCACAGAATTCAACGAACTCTCTGCAGCCTTGGTCAAATCGACCGGTTGCATGCTGGATGCATCCAGTGCAGCGAACCGTGCCGGTGAAGCCGCCTGAAATTCATCGTAGAATGAAGTAGCCTTATCTTGTTCCGGCTGCATCAGAGCATATGTAGTAACTCCTGCCACTCCTGCGCTAACAGCGATAACCGCTGCGGTACCCACCGCCAATTTAGTTATCTTTTTCATAAGCCTATATGGTTTAATTTGTTAATTTCACGTTTTGTTTAACATTTCATTTGCTAAAGTATAACAAATTCCATACGGTTGTACTCCACACATATGCTTTTTTCCCTCTTTTAACAATGGAACAAGAAGCATTAACCGCCATTAACGGCACAGACTGACAATTTTACATTCATTACCAGTCACTTTGCCAAACCTGTCAGATATATTTCCGAAAACCTTATCCGACTTTCAGTTTATTTATGTACCTTTGCGGCAAAAGCAGTTGGTCGGTCTGTCGCTGGTAGTATATACAAGAGGAAAGTCCGGGCAACGCAGAGCATCCTACTTCCTAACAGAAAGCTATCCGCGAGGGTAGAGTAATGTAGAAGAAAATAACCGCCCCCTCCGCAAGGAGCGGCGGCAAGGGTGAGAAGGTAGGGGAAGAGCCTACCAGCTGCCTGGTGACAGGCAGGCTGTACATCTTAGGAGTTGTAAGGTCATGTAAACCGGCATCAACGAGGGTTGCTCGCCCCACGTCGGAGGGTAGACCGCTAGAGCCTGTCGGTGACGGCAGGCGTAGATAAATGACAGACACTCTGTAACCCAGAGTACAGAACCCGGCTTATAGACCGACTGCTTTTTTTTCATCAAAACTCACACCTATGAACCACACCATCAAGCGTTACATTCATTTCCTCACCGACGAGATATGGAGAGTCACTCCCGATGAGGTATCCCCTCTCCGCTTCCGGTTATACTCTTACCTGAAAGTAATCATGCTGTCCATCAGCCGCTACGAAGAAGACCGTATCCAGGTACGTGCATCAGCGCTCACCTACAGCACCCTGCTTTCCATCATCCCGATACTGGCCATCCTCTTCGCCATAGCCCGGGGCTTCGGCTTCGATACCATCATCGAAGAACAGTTGCGCCAGGGAATGACCGACCAGCAGAGCGAACTCATCCTCACCTGGATTAAGTCGTACCTCAAGCATGCCCAAAGCGGAATCTTCATCGGCATCGGTCTGATCATGTTGATGTGGAGTATCCTGATCCTGACCGACAACATCGAACGGAGTTTCAATGCCATCTGGCAGATCAAGCGCCCGCGTTCCGTATTCCGGAAAATCACCGACTACTTTTCCATGATTCTTCTGCTTCCCCTGCTGATTGTAATCTCCAGCGGACTGACGATATTCATGACCACCTATATAAAAGACATGGAAAACTTCCTGTTGCTGGCTCCCATCATGCAGTTCCTGGTCAGCCTCATTCCCTACGCACTCACATGGGGAATGTTCATCGGACTTTTCATTTTCATTCCCAATACGAAAGTCCAGCTGAGACACGCCTGCATCCCGGGCATCCTGACAGGAACGGCCTTCCAGGCATTCCAGTACTTCTACGTCAACAGCCAGATATGGATTTCAAACTACAATGCCATCTACGGAAGCTTTGCAGCCATCCCCATGTTCCTGCTGTGGACACAGATATCCTGGACCATCTGCCTCTTTGGAGCCGAAATGAGCTACGCCAGCCAGAACCTGGACTCTTTTGATTTCCGGAAGGAAACCGCCCACATCAGCCGGCGCTACCACGACTTTTTCTGCACCATCATACTGTCCGCCATCTGCAAGCGTTTCCAGCAAGACCAGAAACCATATACCTCCAAGGAACTGAGCCGGGAACTGCAGATACCCATCCGGTTGACCAAAAAGATATTATACGAGCTGCAGGACATCAGTCTGATTTACGAGACCATCAACGACGACAAGGAAGATACCGCCTACCTCCCGGGAATGGACATCAATCAGTTGAGTGTAGGAGTACTTCTGAACAGACTGGATGCTGCCGGATCGGAAAAATTCAAGGTCAACTTCAAGCAGCACATACAATCATGGGATATCCTGGTAAAGAGCCGCAACGAATACATCTACAAAAACAGCGAAGTCCTGTTAAAGGACCTGTAAAAACAAACCGCCCTGTCATCCACGCCATTCCAGGCACGATGACAGGGCAGTTTTTCTATTCATGAAAAGCCGGTCAGCAAGAAAGCTGCATCATACGGCTCAGATACTTGCCGATAATATCAAACTCCAGGTTGACCACACTACCTACGGTAAACGTATGGAAATTAGTATGCTCATAAGTATAAGGAATAATAGCTACCTGGAACGTGTCCTGAGTAGGATTGCATACCGTCAGACTCACGCCGTTCACAGTTACCGAACCCTTGTCGACCGTAAAATATCCTCTCTTGGCCATTTCCGGATTAAACTCATACTTGAACGTGAAATAATGGCTTCCCTGTGCATCCTCTATTGCGACACAGGTAGCCGTCTGGTCCACATGTCCCTGTACGATATGTCCGTCCAGCCGTCCGTTCATCATCATGCTGCGTTCCACGTTCACCTTATCGCCCACTTTCAGCAAGCCGATATTCGAACGTTCGATTGTCTCCTTCATGGCAGTCACCGTGTACGTACCGTCCTGAATGCTTACCACAGTCAGGCAAACCCCATTGTGTGAAACACTCTGGTCAATCTTCAGTTCATCCACAAACGAGCATTTCAGCGTCAAATGCAGATTTTCCTGTTCCTTTACGACCTTTACTACTTCCGCGTATTCTTCTACTATTCCCGAGAACATATTACTGTATTTTATTATTTTATATAATTAATGATTCAATGATTTCGCTTCCGGTATCGGATGACTCCATACCACATTTCCTTCCGAGTCGACCACCGAAATCGTTCCTCCGGCATACTCTTCCGTATAGCTGTTTCCCTTTTTCAACATGTCTTCCGCCATATGGATAGCCTTATCCTCTGTTTTCAGAAAAAAACCTTTATGATCAGTAGATTCACCGTCTGTAAAATAAATATCATAAGTTTTCATTTCCATTCTATACTTTCTGTTTTGCAAGCGCAAATATATATCAAAGTCCAGAATAACGGATAAAGAAATACATAAAAAAGAGAAACCGAACGATTCCGATTTCTCCTGAAGAGCGGAAAACGAGACTCGAACTCGCGACCCTAACCTTGGCAAGGTTATGCTC
>ERZ791852.1228-NODE-1228-length-16295-cov-3.514532_pt1 | contig 16295 bp, 23 predicted proteins | sample MGYA00510287_ERZ791852 | MGnify/ENA primary metagenome ERZ791852 (study PRJEB30046, sample SAMN00715257) | human gut metagenome | study: EMG produced TPA metagenomics assembly of the A metagenome-wide association study of gut microbiota in type 2... | reverse complement strand
GTCACAGATCCGCCATACAATGTAGCTTATACGGGTGGTACAGAGGATGAACTTACCATCCAGAATGATTCTATGGAAAATGATATGTTTGCCACATTCCTTCGTCAGGTATTCGGTGTGATGTTTGCCTGTCTTAAACCAGGCGGTTCATATTACGTATTCCATGCCGATTCGGAAGGGGAGAACTTCCGTGCGTCACTCCGTAAGGCTGGCTTCAAGATCGCCCAGTGTTGCGTCTGGGTTAAGAATTCCATGGTCATGGGACGCCAGGACTACCAGTGGCAGCATGAGCCTTGCCTGTATGGATGGAAACCTGGTGCAAGTCATAGGTGGTATTCCGACCGCAAGCAGACTACTACATGGTTCTTTGATAAGCCACAGCGTAATTCCATCCATCCGACAATGAAGCCCATTGCCTTAATGGCTTATCCTATATGTAACTCGTCAGTTCATGGTGATATTGTCCTCGATATCTTCTCAGGTAGTGGCTCGACCCTTATGGCATGCCAGCAGGTAGACCGTATATGTCATGCCATGGAGATTGATCCTAAGTATGTGGCAGGAACAATAAACCGTTTTAAGGCTATGTTCCCGGAACAGCCAGTCAGACTTTATCGTGACGGAACACTGTTCTCTGTAGAAGAAACTTTAAATATTATATACCATGGACAACGAATTGCAGCCAACGAGTGACATCGATAAGACTTTGGCCATAGGCGATGAATACGTATCCCAAGTCCGGACATTCGGTGCCTTGGGATACTCCATCAACCGTATATGTCTGCTGCTCAACCTCAGAGGCAAAAAGAAACTTGCACTCCAGCTCAGGATGAAGATTCCCGGAGATATCTATTATGATGCCTACAATTCCGGTCAGGCTCTGGGAGAATACAATATTGATGCAGAGCTTGCCAAGCGTGCGGAAACGGGAGATATAGACTCCATCACGTTGTTGGAGCAGCGAAAAAACGAACGTAAGGAACTTGATATGCGTAAAGAATTATTTGGTGTATGACAATTATAGATAGACTTGATAAGATTCATCCGGACTTAATTTCTGCTTTCTTGAGTACCGGAAAATGTGACGGTATCCCAGAAGATGTAAAGTTTTTTTTGAAGCAAATTCAATGGGCTGCTGAGATATACGAATATGAGCGTAATATCAGCCGTGCAGCCCGTCAGCTTCGTATAAGGATACTTGCACAGCAGAAAATCAGTCTTGACGAACGTACCTGTAGGGCAAGAATCTATGCTGCCATCAACTACTTCAATATCGACAACAACGTTTCCATCAAGGTATGGGAGGACAATTTTGCAGATAAGTATGAAGACCTTGCAAAGCTGTCTGCCATGCGTGGAGATTACAAGACACAGAAGGAATGTTACAAGGAAGCACTTGAGTGTAGAAGACGTGCATCACAGATTGCAGAAGCTACAACCAATATGGGCATTGTATTCCTGTTCTCAAAAGAACTCACAGCCGAGGAACTTGGCTATACATCTGAGAACCTCAAGAAGATTGCGGCCAAGTATAATGAAGGCTTTTATCATAACCTTATATCCAACCTTCCGATAGAGAAGGAGGATAAGAAGCGTCTACTCAGGGATGCAGATATTCAGGAAGCGGAAATTGTAGAAGAACTTACGGAGGAATAGTTATGGAAAATGAAGGACTTGATAAAGTAGCAGCAGAGATAGAACGCTCGTACATGAACAGAATGCAGCTTTTAGCCAATATCGTTGACCCGAATACACTCATAGTAGAAGGAGCCAGAGCTGTTGGTAAGACAACAGAGGTCACAACAAACCGTATGATAAGGGTTGGCGATTCGATGCCTGGTGAATGCAGTTTTGTCGTACATAAAACATACGTAGCTTTGCTTACAAATGTCTGGCCAAACATTCAGGCATCATTTGCCAAACAGGTCACAGTCAACGGACACATAAGACCAATGCTTCAGGAAGGCATTGATTACGTAGCCGGAGAAAGCAAACTGCCTACACATTTCCGTATGCCCAGACGACCGATATCATACCCCAAACATTCCATTGTATTCCGTAACGGCCATCACTTCCAGCTTGTAAGTTCCGACCAGCCTGAATCAGTGGCCGGCCAAAGTGGTGTTCATGCTTTTGTGGAAGAAATGAAACACAATGACGGAGAAAAACTTAAGACACGACTGTTTCCTTCATTGCGTGGATCATCAGCGGAGATAAGAAGGTCACCTTATTATCAGGGATGGACCGGTGTCTCCGATACTGCCAGAGTAGACTTGAATGAAGATGACTGGTTCGAGTCTTATGAGGAAAATGTGAACCGCCAGCTTATCAACGAAATCATAACTGTAGCACTCCATGTAAACGAAGCACTCTTCACCAAGCATGACAGCATCTTCAAGCAAAAGCACACAACCAATCCTGTTACCCTTGAGAAATTGCGTCTGGATATAGAGAAAGCGGACAGAAGGCTGGCCATCTGGCAGCCAAGGTTGGCAGATATGCGTAGAAATGCAACGTTATATATCAGAGCCAGTTCTTTTGCAAATAAGGATATTCTGGGACCGAAATTCTTCAAAACGCAGATGGAAACCCTCGATGTAGACGAATTTCTGACAGCTATTTGTGCCGTGCGCAGAAAAGCTGTTGTTAATAAGTTTTTCATTAATTTTAATAAGTCAAAGCATTGCTTTTCAGATAGTTATATTTATGATAGTATTTTGAAGTTAGATTTGAAAGAACACTTTATCTTGACAGCCAGGTACTTAAAGCATTACAATAAACGGGACACTCTGTATCTTGGCTATGATCCAGGACACTTCTCAAGCATTGTAGTTGGCCAAGAAAAGAACTATGGCCGTCAGTTCCGTATCATAAAAGAGTTCTATTGCTGTTATCCGGACGAGCAGTCAGAACTGGCCCGGCAGATATGGGAGTTCTTTGGTTCCGATTCTTTGAACAGGCATATAGTTCTTTATCCCGATCGTGCCGGAAACAAGACACGCGAGGAACTAGAGCAGGTAGGTACAGACAGCCGTGCTATGAAAAAAGAACTCGAAAGCTATGGCTTTACCGTTGAACTGATGAACGAAGGACAGGGAACTATCTACCACTGGCAGCAGTTCAAACTTATGGCAATGATAATGTCAGGAAGGAGCAACGTATTACCGGAGCTTCTCATAGATGAAAACGAATGTCCTAATCTTGTAAGTGCAATCCCTCTATCACCATTGAAGAAAACCAATGGTAAAATAGAACTTGATAAAACAAGTGAAAAGAAAGTCCCATTGAAACGACAGGCCGGTTTAACTACTCAGATACCTTCAGCTTTGATTTATCTTTTATACGGCAAATATGGTGATTCAATTAAGTCTGAATTATCCAATTATCCCGATAATCTGTTGGATAATGTCGTAACAAGCTAATTTTTTGAAATATAACTATTGGTATTAACGCAATAATCCATGTCATTTACCATCGTATTACTGTGTATTTATTTGACAACCAGCTTTTAGCCATGCCAACAACAGATAGCAGAAATTTTTATGTCGACCGGACTTCCACGCCCCGCTAAGAATCCGGTATGCCCGGCACCAATTCCGAAAATCGGGAAATATGATTTGGTCCTTTCTGTACCCCGTTTTGAAGCCTAAATTTGAGTATGAAAACGATAGATGAATCCACTACTATATCGGGTCCGATTGCAATGCAATGGGCAAAAGAAATATCAAAGCTCCCGGATGGTCGCTTTACGGTAGTCTTCTTCCCCTGTTCTAGAAATAGAGGTATAGCTAGTAATAAGCTGACGGTCAAGGAAGGCTGTAAATGGCGTACTCAACTACTTCAAGAGAAATTCAGTGTAGATGGTGAGAACTTGTTTTTGTTTACGGATGGGGATGGAGAACCACGAATGTGTTATAAGATCCTTATCCGTTATATGGCATTCCCTAACGATGGATATAAACTACATAAAATAAACTGGTTATGAATGAACAGATGGACATGTATGGGAATCTTGGTGTGTATATCAATGAAGGCACATCATATTCCTTTCAGGTGGGATCACAGGCTTCTATGCCAGCACTTGATCCGGACTTCCAATTACCTTCCTCTCTGCTAAACTTGACAGAGCATCCACATTGGATGACCATTAACGGATATCATATTCTCAGCAGAGGATGGAATGATCTTAAATGTCTGGAGGTGACAAGTGACATTAAAAAGAACAGGTTGTTGCCAAGACTTATTACAAAGCAGTGTGATATGCTATATGGCAGCGGTCCGGCTGTATATAAGATGGGACTTGTAGACGGTAAAATCAAGCGTATCTGGCAGGAAGTTCCGGAGATAAAGGCATGGCTTGACAGTTGGGAGGATAACGGTATAGTCCAAGGGCCTAAGGATTTTGCCAAAGCATGTATTAAGAACTTCTATTATTTCAGGGATTTCTTTTGCAAATTCCGCTTTTCTGTTGGCAAAGGTATTATTCCTGGTGTATTACCCATTGCCGGTATAGAAGCAATGGAAAACAACCATTGCCGGCTTGCCACACTTAAGAAGGATGTGGCATATTCACTGGTTACAGACCGGGATTTCACAGCAGTTGCAGTAGGCCGTTTTGCATACGGTATTTCCAGCAGCTTCAGTATATACCCAAAGTTCAGGCTGAACGATGTGGCAAGATATAATTTTGCAGCTATCAGTCATCATCGTGAGAAGTCTGTAAACGAGTTTTATGGCCAGAATGAGACTCATGAAGGAACCCGTGAATACATAAAAGGCAGTAACACCATTGCCAGATATATAAACTCATTCCTGAATAATGCTTTGGCTGCAAAAGTGCATATTATTATTCCTGATGCCTGGGTTCAGAGTAAACGAATTCAGATACAGCGGCTTTGTGAGGATAACAAGAAACGAAAACTGAAGGATCTTCCTTTACATCGATTTGCCGGTATCGATATAGGTACAGAGTTCGAAGAAGCTTTAGTTCTTCAGTATATAAGTATTAAATTGCGTGAAGTGACCAATTTCCTTTCAGGAGCAGAAAATCAGGGAAAGACTTATGCAACGTACAGCTTCAAGTCGGTCAATGGTATAGAAGAATGGCAGTTTCAAACCCTAGATCTGAAGTATAAGGAATACATCGAATCCTTAATTGCATACGATAAACGAGCCGATGAAGTTCTTCTGTCTTCTGTCGGTCTTGACTCAAGTATCTCTTCTGTAAGCAAGGATGGTGTCATCAGCAAGTCCGGTTCTGATGCCTATTATAACTACCTCATTTATCTGATGCAGCTCAATCCGGAAGATGAGATTTGCTGCGAACCTTTCAACTGGGCAATCAAGGTGAATTTTCCCCATCTGTACGAACAAGGATACCGAATCGGATTCTACCGTGAAGTACCGGCTCGTCAGGAAGAATTATCGCCGAAAAACAGACTTAATAACCAGCAAGTATGATATTAGAAGAATTATTTACCGATGTGGCCACATTAAGAGAATATGTGCCCTTTATGGACAGTAACATATCATTCTCCGAGCTTGGCAGCAGTGCTAAGTCTGCGAAGAAACAGGTATGTGTAATTATTACTCCAGAAGTATATGCCGAGATTGTAAAGACTACCGGTGGAGAGACTTATGAGGAATTGCGGACAGCTGTGGCAAATCTTACCCTTGCCAAGCAGGTAGTATTCGATGCTATCAATCGCCGAAAGCAGGAGATTGATATCTACAAGCATGAACAGGAATCAATGCGCAGAGCCTATGTAGAGAATTATTATAATGCTATGGACAGTCTTGTCCAGGTTCTTGAAAAGTCGGATATCAGTTCTTGGAATGAAACAAGATATAAGAAGATTTTATCAGCACTGCGCATTAAGACAGCACCAGAGTTCGATGAACTGTATCCGATAGACGGATCATACCTTTTCTTTTTCCGGATTATCCCATTTCAACGTGAAGCTTTGGAGGACTACATGAATGGTTACTATTCCCGTGTTCAGGAGGATAATGATAGTAAAGAAAGCATATACAGAAAGCTTGACCGTTGCCTTGCCATGTATACCGTTGCTAAATCATTGCGTCAGTTCGATATCATTGAGTTCCCTTCGACAATCCGTAACTTGTTTGAAGATTCTAAAGCGATGAGATACGGAACACAAGAGCAGGAACGTATATTGTCTTTATATGAACAGTTGAAAAATGAAGCTGACCAGCTATTAAGAGATATAGATATCATATTGTCGAATACAGAAGGTGGAAACATAGGCACAGAAGAATCTTATCTTCTTCCTTCAGATAAATTCTATTTAATGCCATGAAACTTACCGATGACTATATTCGTATCCAGCATGGGGATTATCTTTACAATATTCCCAATAAATGGGAACTGATAGCCACAGAATATCAATACACCCAGCTGGTTAAGGATTTGATAGACATGTCTATCGGAAAATTATCTCCAGCTATGGTTAGGATTAATTATATATGCAGATTCTTTGGGTGGGATTACAAGAAGATAAAAGGAGAAGATGCATTTGCCAATCTTGTGATGTTATCAGAACAGGTCACATTTATGTTTCGGATATCCTATCCCAATAACGATGAAGCATTACAGGGGATGGATGATTATACCTATCAGCTTTGTAAGAAAATTCCCCCGGAAAGGTTGACTGGCATCACTCTTGCAAAAGTGTTACGGAAACTGAACTATCGTTTTACTCTTGATCTTTGTTTCTGCCGGCAGTTCATCCCTTATTGTCAAATAAGGGGAAAACGGTACAAAGGATATACCATTGATACCAATTTTGATATATTAAGTACCTCATTAACGGCTTTGCAGTTCATTGAAGCACGGCAGCTTGTTGGGCAGGGTGAGAAGATGCTTCCCCTGATGGCAGCTATCCTCTATCATCCATACCCGTATAATTCGGAGTCGGCACACAAACTTGCAGATCGGTTTAAAGAAGTTTCTCATGAGGTGCTTTATGCCATATCACTAAATTTTCAAGCATTTGTCAACTTTCTGTTCACCAAAACAGATTATAGAATTCTGACTTCCGGCAAGGAAATGAAGAAGTCAGCAATCTCTACAGGTGCTCTCGAAGCATTATATAATCTGGCATCCGATGGCTATGGAGATATAAACCATATAGAACAGATGGGATTGTTGCAATACCTGATAATACTCCGCAAGAAAGTGATAGAAAGTGTACGCTCACTTAATGCCGCAAAAATGGACCTTGTGGATATTGAAAAAGAAACCGGTCTGCCATTATCAATCATTAAACAGATACTATTATGATAATACTGGATTTGTTGAAATTCTTTTCAAGATTACCCTCCAGAGAGGGAGTCAACGATATTTTTACGAATGGTCGCAGTCGATTTCCGGAATACCTGGAGCTTCAGGAATATATACGGCAATTGCCGCCCCCGGTTCTACCGGAAATACAGTCACTTGTCTTTGGGCAGAGCTTGGAGGCAGTAAAGCGTAGAGTCGATAAAATAACAGGAACATATTTATTTGTGGACTTCGGAGAGTTTGAATCTGAGCGTAGTGGAACCAACTCTATAGAAGATACCCAACGCCTGGCCGTGACCTTGGCTATGAAGGTTACAAATTCTGCAGATATAGTTGAGGAAGTATTGGTAAGTGATAAGACATTGGAAATTCTTAATCATGTCAGAGCTTATATGATTGCCTATAAAGATCAATGCCCATGGCTGGAGCTACTTTCAAAAAGGCACAGTATAATTCCCTTTGAGTCGAAGGAACTTAATTCTATCGGATGGACACTTATGTTTGATATGGCTGCTTCAGATTGGTTCAATGTAAAGGAGCTTACTATGTCCTATGTAAAGAGTAATCAGTAGGGTAACTTTGAGTGTAATCATTAATATTAACTCTAAAATATTTGTAACGATGAAGAAGAATTTAATTGTTTTGGCTATTCTGATAGCTGTTGTAGTCGGATTGTTGGCATATTACCAATATGTTCCATTTTGGGCGAGTATCGTTTCAACTGGAGCATTCTTGTTTGGTGTTTATTTAGGTTGGTTGGCTAAAGGGTGGTCTGATAAACATATTAGCTGATGGAAAGATATATATCATACATAACTCAGGATATTCATCATGGTATTGCAATAATTTTTGTTTGCCTTGTTGCCATTGCAATAGCTTGCATGATGGCCTTATGGACAGGAATAGATGCGGCAAGAGCAAATAAGGAGAGGATAAGGAGCAGACCTTTAAGAAGGACAGGTACAAAGATGCTTGACTACTACAGGATATTTATAATATTTGTTCTGATAGACGTCCTGGGGCTTTGCTTCCCTTGGTATAACCTTCCTTATGGTGCTATAATCTGCACCGTTGCGGTTATCAGCATTGAAGGTCTTTCAATTGTTGAGAATTTCAGGAAAAAGAAAAGCCATGCAGCAGACGTGGCTGAGGTAGTCAAGAACATTATAGAATGTTTGACAAAAGAAGAAGCTGAAAAGATTATCAAGACAATTAAGGAGGAGAGAAAAAGATGAAGTATTATACAATAGCAGAGTTTGTTCGTTCGAGTACAGCGGACAAACATGGCATAAACAATAGATGCAAGAAAGAGCATGTAGAGCGAATAACAAAACTTGTAGACAATGTCCTTGACCCGCTTCGTGAGTGGTACGGCAAGCCTATTAATATTACAAGTGGCTATCGATGTCCGGAGCTCAATGCAATATTACCGGGAGCTTCAAAAACTAGCCAACATATGAAAGGGATGGCGGCTGATATATCGGTGGGTTCAAAGGCTGAGAATAAGAAGCTGTTTGACTATATTAAGGATAACCTGCCATTTGACCAGCTTATTAATGAGAGTGATTTTAGTTGGGTGCATGTGTCCTATGTGAGTGAGCCGGCTAATAGAAAGGAAGTTAAAAAACTATGAAACATTTACCATACATATTGATAGCTGCACTAGCTTTCTGTTTAGGCTGGTTCAGCCGTTTGCCGACAAATCAAGTTATTAAGGAGTTTGATACTATTCAAAGTGAGCCTATTGTAATCACGAAAGTCAAGGTAGATACTCAGCTAATCATCTCTCCACTACCTTACCTTGCTTGGGTAGATACTTCCGACACGATAAGAACGGACAGTTGTGTACATCTGCGTGAATATAAGGAGTATCAGGATAGCAACTACTATGCTAAGATTTCCGGTGTTGCGCCTCGATTGGATGAACTTCGAATATATTCTAAAACCGTGTATCAGACACAGTACATTTATCGGGATATACATCATAAACCGAAGCGATGGGGAGTGGGACTGAGCGCCGGCTATGGCTTTGGCAAAGGTGGATTCGGTCCGGTTTTGGCAGCGACGGTGAATTATAACCTTTGGAATTTCTAATTTTGTATCATAAATTTACTGTGGATAAATAAAGCTAAAGCCTTGATAATAAGTTGAGTAGTACTACTTTATGTGAGTTTACAGTGTTACCTTAGCAGTACAATAATAAAGGTAAAGCATTATGAACGAACAAATTACAGCAATATTATCACAGACTACCACAAAGACAAGAAAGATTGAACAACTCCTTCAGCTTGGACTTACACGCCGCCAGGTGGCCGACCTTGTAACGAATGGCAATTATGGTTTTGTGCAAAATGTATACAAGAAAATGCTTTCAAGAACCGCTCAAAGTATTCCGGTAAGCATTCAGCTTGATTATACCTTCACACGCAAGTTCGGAATCGAGATTGAAGCGTACAATTGCAATAGAGAAAAGCTTGCAAGCGAACTCAGGTCAGCCGGCATCGATGTAGCAGTTGAAGGATACAACCACACCACCCGCAACCATTGGAAACTGGTTACAGATTCAAGCCTTACCGGAAACAACATCTTCGAGCTGGTAAGTCCGGTTCTTGAGGGTGAAGCCGGATTGAAGGAACTCGAAAAGGTTTGTTGGGTGCTTGAGTATTGCGATGTAAAGGTAAACGACAGTTGTGGATTACACATCCACATGGATGCAGCCGATTTCGATCTTCAGACATGGAAGAACCTCGCCTTGAGTTACAAACACCTTGAAAGGGTTATAGATTCCTTTATGCCACAATCAAGAAGGCAAAACTATTACTGCAAAGGTTTGAGTTCTATTTCGGCTGCAGATATTCAGGCTTCACAAAATATAAATGACCTACGAGCAGCTTTCGGAAACAACCGATATCGCAAGGTTAACCTCGAAGCCTACGCAAGACACAGAACGGTTGAGTTCCGCCAGCATTCCGGTACAACAAACTTCACAAAGATGGAAAATTGGGTACGCTTTTTGAACGGATTGATTACCTTTGCGAAAAGTGGAATAGCTGCCAACACCGGCCTTGAAAATATTCCATTCCTCGATGAGAAACAGAAATTATTTTATAAACTCAGAACTAAAAAATTGGCAAGATGATAAAGACTTATAACCTGCTGGACGGTGGCACAATTACCGCCTCCAGCCCTGAAGATTTCGTTACCAAGCTACGTGAAGATAGTCGTTTCGACAGTGAGTGTACCAACCAGGAATTTATGCAGAATTTTGCTCGCAGATACCGGGAATTGCATGATGTTGATATTGATACCGGTTCTTTTGAATCATTTGTAAATTCCCTCACTGCTGCCGGATATATTTTGTAATTTATACTTTACCATTATAAAGCCTTTGCATTTTCTTAATGTAAAGGCTTATTTTGTAATGTCGAGATGACAAAATAAGGTGTGTGCAATGTCTATAGTCTCTCTTTATACTCTTTGTTTAAAAATAATGTTGTATAAAATATAGTTTAATATTTGAACTCATCTTAAAAAAACAGACATTTGTGCAATGTTTCATTTTTGAAGTTTTTTCTTTTGTATGGCAATTGGATTATTGGAAAAATATAAAATCAAGTTACTTAGTTTTGAATATCTTTTGTATCGTTTCATGTTATGGTATGAAGATGATCATAAGATTACAGATTCTTCACATAGTAAATTCTTAAGTGAATTTTCTCGTTTGAAGGTTCTTAAACTATTGTTTCTTGTTGCAGCTATTCAGGATAATCAGAAAAATGACTTATTGTCTGTTTTTGATAAGTTTTATGCCATGCAGCATGGACCTGTAGAAAGTGATATATATAATGCTATGGTAAAAGATGGTTTTACTATCTTTAGATTTAAAGATAGGAAAACTACATTTAAGCCAGATTCGACTTTCAATTTTGACTCTCTAGAAAAGAAGAACTTAGATAGAGCTGTTGAATTGTTGAAAGAAAAAAATTCCAAAATAGTTTCATATTCTGCAATGGATTTAGTTGAGATAACCCATAAATGGATTTCTTGGAAAAGTTCTTATATGGTTGCTCAAATGCTTGGTAAAGGAAGCCAGCTAATGCCTTGTGATTTAATAAAAAATGATAATAAGTTTTTTACATTATGAGCAGTATTGCAGATTGCATTAATGAATACCAAAATACATTTGAAGAAGATTGGATATGTAATATATCTTGGTCAGAAAACCCAGACAGTGATTTGCCTATTTATATTGCTAAAATTATGGGTTATTCTGCATTCTGTTTTCGTAAATTGTCTATTTCAATGTTGTCTGGCGAGTATGTCAATGACAAGCAATCTATTAGACGAGAACTGAATGAGTTTATACGTTTTATCAATGATCATGAATATATTTCAGAAGGTACAAATTACGAAAAACTTTTATCGGAAAATTTTAATAGCCTTGATAGAAGTATAATAAAATGTCTTGAACTATATAGCTATCTTATATGTGTATATGAGAATAAATATGAAGGAGAAAGTATAAGCTCTTTTTTTATTTCGCATGAAGATATTTATACCTCTTCTATGATTGGACAATTGAGATTTTTTGCAGAATTTGTTCAGCCTATATGTAAAATTGAATATAATCTTTCATACCAGGATAGCCTTATTTCTGATTTATTCTATATGAGTAAATCTTTGTCAGGAGCTAATGATATACCTGATGATATAAAGACAATTTTAATAGATAAGGTTTCTTTTCTATTGTTCAAACTTCAGCATGTCAAGGATAATAGAACAATTGTTTATTATGATTCCATCCGTATTGAAATAAGAAATGAAGATTTTAATTCAGAGAAATTGGAAGAATTAAAAAATAAGTTTAATCACTTGTTTAATGAGGATGAATTAAATAATTTTATTTCTAGTAATTTTTCTTCTTTAGAGTATAGATTAAACAATGATTCTGGAAACATTTCGGTTTCTGATATGATAACTTTGACAAAATGTTATCAGAAGCTTTCAGGAAGAAAAGATAAAATACAAAAGGTTATTGATTTATTTCAAACAACACCTGTAGGAACATCTCGCTATGATATATACTCGTATAATGTCTTAAAAAACTATTTCTACAATAGTTTATTTTCTGAAGAATTAAAAGGAGATTCTATAGAGCTAGAAGATTTTTATAATGCCTACCATTATATATTAAGTATTCAGAGAGAGACTGATATAAAAAATTTCCATCCTCATCTTAAGGCTTTAGAGTATATTAAACAAAGAATTACTGAAGTTATAGATAGTGAGGATTTTTCTTCATATGACGATTTGTTTGATCAATTTGCAAATATCTTGAAAATCTTCAAAAACAGTATTGATTGGTGTTCTCGTAGAGCATTCTATGCTTTTCAGTTATCATATGATGACTCGTTAATAACTTATGATAGTGGAATATCAGTTTTTTATCCATCATCTTTTTCTAGGCCATTAAGATATGATAAACTTAGAGAACGTCTATCAGAATTTGAACGGGATTATGATATCTTTTTTGCACAAAAAGCATTGATAACAGAGAGAAGGAATATATCTCAAATTAAGTCTGAAGTTGATAATGCAAAAAAGATGATAGCTGATGCCAAGAATGATTCAGTGAAAATACTAGGTGTTTTTACTACTATAGTTACTTTCTTGTTTGGTTCGATAGATGTCTTTGCCAAGACTAAAGATTTTAAAGAAACGCTGTTGGCAAGTTTAGGGCTTGGTATGGTATTGTATCTATTTACGACTATAATATATTATTTTGTAGCATCTGAAGAAGATTATAAAAATAAGCCAATACGTTTTCATCTTGTATTTTGGGTAATGGTATTAGCTATGTTAGTTATTGTCATTTTTTATGTGAATCTTAAATGAATTATTTAATCGTCAGTTTATTCAATCTTAAATGACCTGATATTCAATTAAAACGCCTTGTCATTCAGAGCTGAATGATAAGGCGTTTTTGTACCATCCCGGATAGCAAACAAAGAATATTGTATTTTAAACCATTGGGATATAGTTCCGGAGAATAAATGCTTAAATAAAATTAAAATCGTAGTAAAAAGACTATTATTTGCAGAATATATTTCTTTTTCGTAGTATTTTTACTATCTTTGTATCGTTGAATTAAACGAGAGGCCTATGAAAGTTATTAAAGTTTCGGAAATCCTTAAGAAACTTGAAGCTGATGGTTGGTATTTGGTTAACTACGAAGGAAGCCATCGACAATTCAAGCATCCGACAAAGAAAGGAAAGGTTACTGTTAATGGTAGTTCTTCCGATGATGTCTGGGGATTTCTTTTGAAGAGCATTGAAAAGCAATCAGGGTTAAAGTTTTAACCCTGGGCTTTATGCTCAGACCTCTTTAAATTCAGCATAAGCGGTCGTTTTGACCGCTTTATTTAAAGATAATCCTTATAATAAATTTATATATGGAAAAAGTATTTATTGAAACTGCTAAGACAGACAATGGTTATTGTGCAGCTTGCGATTTATTGCCTGGTTGGGTTGTTGCCTGTACCGGTGATTTTGATAAGTTTAAGCGTGAAGTTGTAGATAGCATCCGTTTTTATGTGGATTGTGCTAAAAAGGATGGCGATGAATATCCTTCAGTCTTTGATGGCGAGTATGAACTTATTTATAAGTTCGATGTTCAGAGCCTTTTGCTTTACTATCAGGGTATATTCTCATTCTCGGCATTACAGACTATTACAGGCATTAACCAGAAGCAGTTAGCTCATTATGCTGCAGGACGTAGCAAGCCACGTCCGCAACAGGCAGAGAAAATTGCAAACGGTTTGCATGCTTTGGCTAAAGATTTAATGGCGGTCACTGTTTAATTCAACACTTAACTTTGACTGATTTATAGAAGGAGCCTTGTTTAGGGCTCCTTTTTCTGTTTTATATTGTTTTTTTCTCCTGTTTCATTTTTGTACAAAAATGCCATTAAAATGATTGTTTTCGGCTTTTTTCTTAAAAGAATATACATTTTTGAACTTTTCCATTTTTTCTTTTGCCTTTCTCAAAATAAATTCTCATATTTGCAATGCGTTACATTTTGAGAAAGGCGAGATGGCTCGCCAATATAATTGCTGCGGGCATTTTTTATGTCCTTAGCTTGTGCTATATAAATTTATAGGTTCCGACCCCCGTGGTGTGTCTGTAATGGGCACCCTGCCTTTCTCAAGGTGTAACGCAACGGGAAAGCGGAACCTTCTCTGTTTCCTTTCCCGTATTTAAAAATTTTTTAAATGCGTTACAATTATGAGAAAAGAAACAGTAACCCTGCCTGTATCACAGGCAAAAATTGGCCGTATATCTGTATGGCTAACCCGTGAAAATGTATTATTCTCTTCTTTAATGGAAGAGAGAGTTTCCAACTGTCAGGCTTTATTACTGACGCAATTCCTGACCTCATTTACACTTCTAACCTGCTCCGTCTTTCTTTATTGGCCGGGAGCCGTAGCCTGCTTGATATGGTTTGGTGGATCGATGGTATTATGTAAGAAAGGAGGTATAGAATGAAATGGGTAATTAGTGATGTTACTGTCTACAGCCCTCAGAACAAGAAACAGGGCGAATTTAATGATTGGGCTGAAGGTTGGAAATATTCTTTACTTCCGAGAGATATTGATAAAGATGCTTTTATTGAAGAGGTTCGCTATCACATCAAGGCTCTCAATGAATACTATCCTAAAACAAAACCTTTGTGTGTAACGAAGCATGGTACACCTGATTTTCAGCTTTGTGTAGAAATCGATTGTATGCACACTGTTGCAATATTTCGTGTCATTCCTATAGTTAATGAGTTTAGATTCTCGGAGAAGGTGGAACCTACTGCCATGGCAGTTCTTACTCAGGAAGGAGGCTCCAAATGAATATTAAAGGCGTAAACCTCACTAATAGGTCATTGAAAGTGCTTCGATTGATGCAGTCTAACGATAGTGAACAAATTGCATTATATTTGTCTGCGTTAGAGCGATGCGAGGATGTTCTTCTGACACCTTCGGGAATCCTTCCTGATATTTCCGATGCAGATAAACTTGAAACACTGGCTCTTATGCGTTATTTGAAAAAAGATCTGACAACCTTAATTAGTATTTCTGATGAATAAGAATAAAGATTCAGCTGCAGCCGGCTACATAGAAGCCCTTAAACAGACATTTCTTCCGGCAGTGAGTGAAGCTGAAACTACACACTGGTTTAGTACTGATGAAGTTTACGATGCTATTAAGAAAATATCCCCTGGTGCAGGTATAACCAAGGAAGAAGTCTATGATGCCATGGTTGATGCGGGATTTCGCTTCCAGTGCCGGCCCGGTGCTTTGGCTTTGGACTTCAAATGGATGCTGAAGATTAAATGATATTTGAACTTTTCCATTTTTTCTTTTGCTATTCCAAAATAAATCTCCATATTTGCAATGTCGTACATTTGAAACAGGCGAGATGGCTCGCCAAATAACTTGTCGCGGGCATTTTTTATGTCTGAGGCATAGCCTATTATATCGTATAGTTCCGTCCCGTGTGGAGTGTTAATGCACCCACTGCCTGTTTCAGGTGTACGACAACGGGGAGCGGAACTTTTTTTGTTTCCTCTCCGTATTTAATCAACTTTATTTATTCATTTTAAATGTCGTACAAAAATGAAGAAACAAACAACAACCGTACCTGTACAGCAGGTAGAAGTCAGAACTCTTACTGACTGGCTCAACAGTGAAAACAAGTTATTCACAAATCTATTTGCCGATACAGGCGAGTCTATTACCAACAGAAAAATGTTGCTCTATGTGCAGTTGCTCCTGTCTCTGGTCGTTCTACTATCATTCAGTTTCGTTAATCCATTCATGACTTTAGTATGTCTTGGTTGGTTTGCTTCATCCGTTATGCTTGTCAGACAGCATGATGATATTTATGTGAAAGGAGGCTCCAAATGAATATTAAAGGCGTAAACCTCACTAATAGGTCATTGAAA
>ERZ791852.1227-NODE-1227-length-16309-cov-3.961117_pt1 | contig 16309 bp, 14 predicted proteins | sample MGYA00510287_ERZ791852 | MGnify/ENA primary metagenome ERZ791852 (study PRJEB30046, sample SAMN00715257) | human gut metagenome | study: EMG produced TPA metagenomics assembly of the A metagenome-wide association study of gut microbiota in type 2... | reverse complement strand
ATTCAATTACGGTCAATATCATCTTTATTTTTTAATATCGATTCCGATACATACTGTTCCCAAAATTAGTACAGGCCTGTTCTATTCGCAGCACGCCCATACATATAGTTTCAGAATTAGTACACGCCTGTTCTATTTGCAATGAGCCTATACATAGGGTTCTAGAATTAGTACAGGCCTGTTCTATTCGCGATGAGCCTATACATGCAGTCCTAGAATTAGTACAGGCCTGTTCTATTTGCAATGAGCCTATACATGCAGTCCTAGAATTAGTACAGGCCTGTTCTATTTGCAGCAGACCTATACATATGGTTCCAAAATTAGTACAGGCCTGTACTAATTTAAAAAGGGACTCATACATGAGTCCCTTGCAATTTATTATATTGTTGGTAAGAGGCCTAGCAAATATACCTTAAATATATCTCCTTCATGTACCTCATGTACGCCTTGTGGAATGCAGGCCAAGGCATTAACGGTATATAATCCAAGCATGCTGCTACTGTTAAAGTGACGATTTGCCACAAAACGAGGTTGTCCAGCACCAAATATGACCTTGCCTTGCACGTAGCGGTCAAAGGCATTACGTTTAGATAGATCGCAGTCTATTACACAATTAAGTACTGGGGTGGACCAATTTTTAATACCTTTATATCTACGCAAGGTAGGTACCACTAGTAGGTGCCAACCATTAAATGCTGCACCAGGATTGCCAGATAATCCAAAGATAAGTTGACCTTTAGGCGTAACAGCCCCATAGGAGGCCGCCCCCGGACGCATTTGGATACGACCGTATAAGGTTTTAGCTCCTAACTTTTCATATATAAGAGGCATTGTATCAAACATTCCTACAGATACTCCGCCTGAGCTGATGATGATATCTGCTTGTTCACTGAGTTCAAGGACGCGTTCAATTTCTGCGTCTAGTCTATCCGGTGCATCGCTCACATGATAATGGGTAACGCGCCGAAAACCTAAATCAGCAAGTAAACTACAAATCATCATACGATTTGAATTGTAAATTTTTCCTGCAGTTAAGAGTTCGCCCGGCTCAATAACTTCATGGCCTGATGTAAGAACCAGTATACGTGGCATCGCGTACACAGATACATTGGTTAAACCTAGACCGGTCAAAATTGTCTGCACCGTAGAGGTTATTTCTGTCCCCTTTGGAATAACAACGGTCCCTGCGGAACATTCTTCACCACAAGGGATAATATGGCTACCCTTTTGTTGCGTACCTTGTAAAGTAATTGTAGACCCTACTTCGCCAGTACCTTTCACCTGTTCTTGCATGATAACTGTATCACAAGTACTTGGTACAGGAGCACCTGTCATGATACGTACGGCATGACCAGTCGTTACAGGCTTATCCCATACAACACCAGCGCCGATGATACCATCGACGATATAGGTATCACAATTAGGATCATATGCTAAGGCATACCCATCCATTGCGGATTTATGAAAAGCGGGCACATCGGTAGGTGCCAAAACATCTTCGGCCAATACACATCCTTTTGCGTCGCCAACGGCAATGGATTCGATGCTATGATGTTGTTCTCGTAAAGCCTCATTCCACAAATGAAGCGCTTCATCAACAGTAACGGCTATCATCTAAATTCCTCATCATACTTTGTATTCGACATACCAAAGTTGGTATGCATTGATCTAATTTAGTAACCTCTATGGTCTCTACGCGTTCTATATCACTGGATATCAGTGATTCTGTATACCCCTCTCTGGTTACCTCTACAATTGGAAATATACCTTGAGATCTCGTTTCTAGTATAGCAATATCTACAGGTAATTGCTGTACCAAATCATACAGATTAGATTGTTTTTCGGTACGTATGCGTATAGCCGTTTCCGTGGGGCCTGCAATGGCTACGGCCGTGGCGCCTGCTTTCATAGCAAGATCCGTATCAGTTCCTTCATAATCCATGTGAAAGCCATGTTTATCGCTTTTTACAACGCCTACAGAGAAACCAATTTGTTCTAATTCCTTAATTAGTCGCGTTACCACCGTAGTTTTACCAGTCTTACGTTTTTCAGCAACTACGCTGATAAGTGGAATATGACGATTCGCATTAACAGCCTCTGCGCGGGCCCATTTATAATCCTCTATATGATTCACATTGCGTAAATGATGACCGTAATCACCTGCATCAATGGTTACCACAGGTCCTACAATATCTAATGCATGTTGCAAAGATACATCCTCTCCTGCTAAAGTGGTTTGCAATAATGGAGCAATGGATGGCTTATATATCCCCGCCATAGGCTCATAGCGTCCACTTTCACCAACAGGCACAATAACACGCCAGTCATCGCCCTCTACTTGGTAGAGCCAATCATAATATAAATTAAAATCCATAAACGGCATATCTACAGCTAACACCGCATAAGCATGACTCTTGCCTACGGCCAATGTGCTATATAATCCACCTAATGGACCACTTCGAGGTACAGAATCCCGAACGATAGAAACTTTTTCTTTTTCTTTATTCGACAATGTGTCGATAATATTAGCCTGAATGGCTTGGCCTAGACTTTCATCGTCACCGATAGAAATGAGAATGTCATTAGCATCATGTTCTAATGCATTGCGCAGCGCATGAGAAATGAGACTTTCACCATTCGTCCAAGGCAATAAAGCCTTAGGATATCCCATACGTGAACTTAGGCCACCGGCCAAAATAATTACGCCTAAATTAAGCACCGCGTTTCAACCCTCTTTTTACCCCTTGGTAAACAAACAACAACACAACAATATTAAGAATTCCATCCGGCACCATATAAGATGCATTATAAATCATAGAGTAGATCCATGGATTTTGACCTTGCGGTGCATAACTAGCAAATACAACAGCACCACTTGTTACGGACGCAAACCAACGAAGCGCAATGGCAACAATAGATCCGCTAACAAGACCTGTCATATTGTCCTTGAAATACCCGCACACACCAATAACACCGTAAGCAACAAGATAGTCTAAGATGATGCTTAGATAATGGATAGATGATTTAAAACCGAGCAAGAAATGAAGTATGCCATATACAATGCCAGCCCAAATACCGCGTGTACCACCCCAGCGATATGCAAAAATCATGAGAGGTACCATGGATGCGGCCTTAATGGAACCGCCTTGTGGCATATGAAAAAGTGTAATAAAAGATAATACTTGTGCAATAGCAATAGCCACACCAGCTTCTGCTATCATGCGTGTCTTGGAATGCTCCATTAAAATAACCTCCTATTAATATAATGTTTATATAATGGGCTGAACATAGAGAAAATGTACAGACAAGCTATCTATAAAATTGTATAATAACTATATGAGTGTTTTTAATATTCGGAATGTATTGAAAATTGAAAACAAATTCAGTATAATGGTACAGGTTCAATTTATTATACCTCAAAGGAGATATAGAAACTATGATTAATACAACTAACATCTTCGATTATGAAGACGTACAACTGATTCCTAATAAATGTATCGTAAACAGCCGTAGCGAATGTGATACTCATGTTAAACTAGGTAATCGTACATTTAACTTGCCTGTAGTTCCTGCAAACATGCAAACTATCATTGATGAAGAGTTAGCTGAAAAACTAGCAGAAAAAGGCTATTTCTATATCATGCATCGTTTCCAACCTGAACGCCGTCTCGACTTTGTAAAACGCATGCAAGAAAAAAACTTATATTCTTCTATTTCCATCGGTGTAAAGGAAGAAGAATTCGCATTAGTTGATGAATTAGCGAAAGCTAACCTTATTCCTGATTATATCACAATCGATATCGCACATGGTCACTCTAATGCTGTTATCGACATGATTCAATACATTAAAAAGAATTTACCAACAACATTTGTTATTGCTGGTAACGTAGGTACTCCTGAAGCAGTTCGTGAACTTGAAAATGCTGGTGCTGATGCTACAAAAGTAGGTATCGGTCCTGGTAAGGTTTGTATCACAAAATTAAAAACTGGCTTTGGTACTGGCGGTTGGCAATTGGCGGCTGTACGTTGGTGTGCAAAAGCAGCTACAAAACCTATCATCGCTGACGGCGGTATTCGCGATCACGGCGACATCGCTAAATCCATTCGCTTTGGCGCTACTATGGTTATGATTGGTTCCCTATTTGCTGGTCACCAAGAATCTCCAGGGGAAGAAAAAATTGTGGACGGCCAAGCTGTAAAAGAATACTTCGGTTCCGCTTCTGAGTTCCAAAAAGGGGAACGTAAAAACGTAGAAGGCAAAAAAATCTTCATTCCTTCCAAAGGCTCTATCTTCGATACATTAATCGAAATGGAACAAGATTTACAATCCGCTATCTCCTACGCTGGTGGTACCACTCTACAAGCTATCCGCAAAGTAGACTACGTTCTTGTTAAAAACTCTATCTTCAACGGCGACCGCTAATCGGTTACTAACATACCAAGAGGGGCTACGATTCATACGAATCGTAGCCCCTCTTCTTTTTATTTGCTGCATTTAAACGAAGAAACTATTCTTCTACGCCACAATTTTTATTCATTAAATAATATGCATATTTACCGATGCCGGCACTGATAACAAGCAATACAGTCAAGACGATGAATGCAATGGTAAGACTCGTACCATGAGCAATGAATCCAATCAATGCAGGTCCCATCAAAATCCCCATATAACCGAGCATAGTAGATGTAGCCACTGCTTGTGTCATAGGAATTACATTTTGTTCCCCCATCGCAGAGAATAGATTTGGCACAACCATGGCTAATGAGATACCTAATAATAAGTACGTATACATAGACGCATGGCCAGGTAGGAATACGATGAGTGCCATTGCAATAGCACCTAGTAGATAACCACCTACAACAACTTGTTTAGATGTTACATGTTTACCAATTGTATTACCAAGAAGGCGACCAATACACATGGTACCATTAAACAGCATGACGCCCATTACGGCTTCTTGAATAACAATGCCTTTATCCTCAAATAAGTAAAGTGCACTCCAGTCCCCTACGGCCCCCTCTACCAAATAGGATACAAAGGATAAGAGACCAAAGATAATAGCAATTGGATGGAATGATAACGGACTTTTAGACTTCTTCATAACCTTTGCATTTGGATCACGACCAAAGGTTAACATAAATTGACTAACCGCGATCATCGCAATAAAGAGTATGATAAGAAGCCCCCAAATACTTTCATTAACAGGTAATGATAATATTTTTAAAAGAGCAAGCAATACACCGGCACCTGCAAAGCCACCTAAGCTCCACCCACCGTGATAAGCACCCATTAAATGCTTTTTACTTACCTTTTCCGTTAAAATAGCTTGCAAATTAGCAGAAGCACCACTAAGGCCTACGCCAATGCCAAAGAAAAATAATGCTATTGTGGTTGTCACAATTGTAGAACACATGGTAACAATAGCCAGAGACAACATGCCGATAAAACTAGCCAATAAAACGACTCGCTTACACCCAAAACTCTCTACAAGCTTACCAGCTATAGCCATGGATAAACAAGAACCTACACCGAGCAACAAAATCATGGAACCTAACACATCCTCACCGATGCTAAGTTTTGCTTTTAAATATGGTACAAACCCAGCCCATAAGGCAGTGTACATACCAGGGATAAAAAATGCACCAAATGCACCACGAATATTAGATTTTGAAACAGAAACTTGTTCGCTCATCATGTCCTTTCTGGTTTCTAGAACCGTTCGGCGAAGAAAGGCCCTTTTGTATCCGCTAGGCCGCGATAACATGCGTTTCTAGGGGAAACCATTTTAACTACAAGAAAATTATATTGAGAATATAGTAACCCTCTTTACACATAATGTAAAGAGGGTTCTTAAAATTTAAATTTAAATTAAAAACGTAAGGCCCATAGCGATAAAAATAGCAGGTAATAAATTAGCTAAACGAATCTTATTAGGCCAAATCATATTAATGCCTACACAGAAAATTAAGATGGATCCTACATAGGATAAATTGTCGATAGCCTGCTGTGTCATCAGTGGCGCCGCAACATGCGCTAAGGCCGTGATCAACCACTGCGTGATACCTACAGGAATGAAGGAAAACAATGCGCCCTTCCCCATGGATGAGGTCATAACCATAACAATAACACCATCAAGAATTCCTTTGAGTAGCAAGGTTTGGTAATCTCCTGTCAATCCATCTTGAATTGAACCGAGCACGCCCATCGCACCAACAGTAAACGTAAGTGATGCAGTGATAAACGCTTGCGTAAACTTAGGGTCCCCTGTATTACCGGTTTTATCTTTCACCCAGTCACCAAAGACCGTAATCCATCGGTCTAAATCAATGATTTCACCAATCACAGCACCAACTACCATGCTGATAATCATCAACAAAGGTCCAGTAGTTTGCAAGGAACCATTAACGATAACCAGCATAAATTGCATAGCCCCGCTCATCCCTAGTAACAGCACGATGATACCACATACTACCATAAGGGTTTGTTTTAAATTGTCCTTCATAAATCGGCCGCACGTGAGCCCAATAATACTACCACCAATAATGAGCCCCATGTTGATAATCGTACCTAAACCAATCATACTTATATCCTTTCCCTTACATATGAAAGTTATTATGAAAGTAGTATATCAACTATATCGATATCAATCAATATAAAATATATAAACCGTACCTAACCATGTTAGATACAGTTACATACACACAGGTCTACTCCTATTCTATATCTACTGATACGTACATAATAGGGTTCGCAGCATTAATCTCATTAAAACAAGGGCAATCCTTGCCGTGATCATTGATGAGACCACTAGCTTGTAAATGGGAATAGATGGTCACAGGTCCTACAAATTTGAACCCTCGTTTCTTAAGGTCTTTGCTAATGCGCGTAGATAATTCATTTTTAGCAGGCACCCTTCCCTCAGAATGGCCTTCATAAATAAGAGTCTTATGATTGGTGAAAGCCCATATATATTCGCAAAAGGACTCAAATTCGTCTTGAATGCGTTGGAACGCCTGTGCATTATTGATGATGGCCTCAATCTTCTTGCGGGATTTTAACATTCCTTCTGTACTCATAATGCGCTCTATATCTGTTTCCGTATATTTAGCTACTGCATCAACATCAAAATAGTCAAAACACTGACGTATAACGTCTCGTTTATTTAAAATCGTAAGCCAACTCAGACCGCATTGTAGGCTCTCCAAACATAAATGTTCAAATTGATGTTGGTCATCATAAATAGGACGCCCCCATTCATAATCATGATACGCCTGATACAGTGGTGTTGTGGGCCAAGAACAAGTGACTTTCATGAAATCTCCTTTCTATTCAATATTTTAAATTTTTTAAACAAAATTGCGAAAATTCATTTACAATTCACTAAAAATGTTATATTATTTTAAATATATTTTAAATGTGTCTGACACAAAGTCTTTATAAAGTGAGTATATATCTATCTTTTATTATATAAGAGAGTATTAAATCAATCGATAGGTATATATTCATTTATGAAGAGTCTTTCACACTATAAAAATAAATTACAAATTAAGTAATATAGTTGAGGTGTAAGAGAATGAGAGCGAGAAATAAAATGTTATTATCCGCTGTGATGATGACCATGTTGTCATCTACAGTGGCCCTTCCTAGCACGTGGGCGGCAGCAGGCCTTGGTTCTAATGGCAATGTGTTTGCAGTAGGTTCTGAAAGTAAATTTGAAAGCACTGGCGATACGACGGCAACAGGTGTCATTGCATCAAACGGCGGTCAAGTGACTATTGCATCCTTGGATACGCCTGATCAAAACCAATTGCCTAAGCGTCACCGCCAACCAGCTTTCATTACAGGCATGCTAGATAATAGTTCCATTCAAGTGGATGGCGGGGTTATGAACGTGAATACGGCCCCATGGGACGCACCCTATCCACTAGCATTTGCCTATAACAGTAAAATTAATCTTGGTATCGATGATGCAGGTACTGTAAAACATAAAGTATTTAATATGCAAGGTAATATACTTGTATCTGATAAAACGATGCCTCCATACCAACAACAGCAACCATCCATGATTAATATTGGCCTCGGCCGTGCGCACAATAGCCCTAACCAATTTACCGGCAAGGCTGTGAACACATTAGAGGATAAGGGTGGCGAAATCAACATGACCTTTGATGGTGGCATGTGGAGCCACGATAACATGGGTGGCTTGGAGGCATTCCAAATTAAAGGCAACGAAGCGCGCAGCAGTATCAATACACTCAAAGGCACTCGTACACGTGAAGGATTCAGCCGTATTTCTCAAGATTCTCGCAGCGACATCCACGTTAATAGTTTGGACGGCCACATCAATGTCATTTACGACATGAGCGCTGGTACTGGTTTGAACTTCGCTAAACCAGCCGCTCAAAAAACAGGCCTTGATGCATCTGACATCGAAGGCGGTAACTTCATCGTAAAATCCGCTACAACAGGGTCTGGTGTACATGGCTATGTAACAGGCGATCATCTCGATACGTCCTCTGAAAGCAATGTAAACAAGATTCTAGATAACTTGGCACATAAATTCTATTACGAAAATTATATGAATGGTGAAAGAAACCTTTCTGGTACTGTATCCATCGCTTCTAATGGCATCGTGTCAAGCTTCCAAAAAGCGTTAACTACAGACCAAAAAGAAGGTGCTATTACATGGCAAAATGGTAATGGTCAAGGTTCCTATGCGGCTCCTACTCCAACGCCTACCCCTGTAACTCCAGTTACTCCGGCTCCTAGCCCTGTTACTCCAGTTACGCCAACACCTTCTCCTGTTACTCCGGTAACTCCAGCACCTAGCCCTGTGACACCTGTAACACCTGTGACACCTGTAACACCTGTAACACCTGTAACTCCTGTAACTCCTGTTACACCGGCACCTACTCCGATAACTCCAGGTGCTTACGATACACCACAAATGCGCGGCATTCGTTCTGCTGTAGTTGGTAATATCAACGCATGGCGTACAATGACGAGCGATATGAATCGTGCTAACCAATTACAACAAGGTTCCCCAACAGGTATTTGGGCTCGTATTGGTGGCGGTCGATATAACTATGCTAATGACGGTATCAATACAGCTACTGATTACACAAGCATCCAAGGTGGCTATGATACTAAAACAAACCGCGACTGGACCGTTGGTGGCCAAGTTTCTTATCTACGCGGTTCTGAAGATTATATATTCAATGGTTCTGGCAAGGTAAAATCCTATGCTGTTGGCGCATATGGATTGAAAGACCTTGGTAAGGATCAATACGTACATGTAGAATCTCAAGTAGGTCGTATCTCTAATGAATTTACAGCGCGTAATGAAATCGGCCAAGCTAAATCTGGCGATGTAAAATCCAATGCGTATAGCTTCGGCATTCGCTACGGCAAAACTATAAAATCTGCTAATGGTTTCTATGTAGAACCACAAGCACAATTAAACTATACACACTTCGGTGGTCGTGACTTTACAGCAGGCAATGTATCCGTTAATCAAGCTGGTGTAAATAGCACATCTGGCAAACTAGGCCTCGAAGTAGGCAAACAATTTGGTAATGGTAACCTATATACACGCTTTGCTGCAGGTCACGCTTTCACAGGTAATGTAAAAACTACCTATGCTAGCGGTAATGCCGTAAAATTGACAGAACAAGACCTAAAAGGCACTTGGACTGAACTCGCATTCGGTGGCCGTTATGGTTTCAATACAAACAACAGCGTATATGCGGACATTACTACCGGTCTATCTGGTGATTACCAAGCTGACTGGGGCGTAAACGCTGGATTTACTCATAAATTCTAATTTATATTACATACCGTTATATACGGCCATATAGTTGTACAACCATAGATATCTCCCCTGTATATCCCTTGCATATCTATGAGAGACGCATCCTAATATATTTCCCCTTTTTATGCAATACTACTCCCATAGGATGCTACTTCCCCCCCTTATTGTAAACTATATGGCCTTATATACATACATTTAGATTCCGTCTAAATGTTTACTAACTTTCTTACTACAATGCAAAACGCCCTCTTCATGAGCAACCTTAGATAGTTGCTGTGAAGGGGGCGTTTTGACCTATAACCCAAATAATAAAGAGCCTGTAACGATGTAAAACAATCATTATAGGCTCTTATTTTATCAAGCGAATTAATAGCTACTATTTAGTTTTGTATAATCTGTTCAACTAACAGTTTACTGTTTTCAAGTAACTTTTCAATATCTAATATATCAGCATCATCTACATGAACACCAACACTTACAGTTACAGTAGTATTAAAATGCCTTGATAGTTTTATCGCAGCGTCCTTGGCTAATACATCATCTTTATGTCCTAATACAGCCATGACAGATGTGGTAATTGTAGTCTTTCCTGGATTAATAATACTTTCAGACGGAGTAGCAATAGCTACTGCACCTATATGATATCTATTACCACCACCAATCGTAACAGATATATCCTGCCCAACAAATGTGACTATAGCTTGAATACAATATGGTGTAACCCCATAAGTATATCGTTTTACTTTCATCTCATCATAACTATTCATAATACTCCTCAGCTTTTTATCATATTACGCCCAGTCCAAGAAACAAAATCTTTTGTCTCGAACCCAAACTGCATTAAAATTTTTCCAACAATATGATTGATTTGTTTTTCAACCGAATTAGAGTCATTATAAAAAGTTAATAATGGAGGAATAATTGAGCATCCGTATTCAGATAGTGTAGTTAAATTACGCAAATGAATACGACTAAACGGCATTTCTCTCGGTACAAGCACAATCTTTCTATTCTCTTTTAAGCAAACATCTGCAGCTCTCAATAATAGATTATCTGCAAATCCACAAGCCATTCCAGCAATACTTTTCATACTGCAAGGAACTACAATCATCCCATCGGTCTTATACGATCCGCTAGAAATAGTGGCAGCCATATTTTTATTATCATGAACTATATCTGCTAATGCCTCCATTTTTTCTACGGTAATAGAACTCTCATATTGCAAAGTGGTCTTTGCACCCTCAGTCATGACCAAATGAATTTCCATTCCAGATATTTGACGTAATGCTTTAAGTACATAATAGCCAAGTATTACGCCACTCGCACCTGATACACCAACTATTAAACGCATACAATCACCTCATAGCACTAACCCTTACTTACCAAAGGCCAATAAATTTCCACCATGGTAATTGAATTGCACAAGTAATAACAAATAACACTAACGTATATGGTAAACCAAATCGTATGGTTTCTTTTTCACTATACATACCATTATCTTCACCTTCACCCACTAATATTGCTAAATTATGGAATGGTAAAATAAAGTGAGCATTAATGGCTGTATATGCAATCATTACCGGAATAATTGGAGAAATTCCAAGTGTTTCCGTGAAAGCAAGCATTGCTGGAATAACAATTCCCATAACTGCAACTACACTACCAAAGCACATATGAATAGCAATAGAGATAACAGTTATAAATGCACCGAGAATGAACATATTTTCAGGAACGGCAGATGGCAACAATGTTTGTGCTAACCATGTGTTCATCCCGGTTTGGCCCCCAACACGACCAATTGCAACAGCAGCTGTTAAGAATAGTAATGTTTGTACAGGCACAGCAGACCAACTAGCAGGTGTTAAAATATCACCAATCTTTGGCATAGCCATCATTACAGCAATAAACAATGTTACCCAACCAATATCAATTCCATGAATACTATCAGTCATCCATAAAATAATTGCTAAGATAACCCAAAATGCAGTACGAATTTCTTTACCTGTCATCGCACCTAATGATTCGCGCTTTTCCAAAATAGCTTGTTGATTAATAGAAACCTCTTTTGTAGGTTTAAACATCGTCATAAGCATAAACATAGTTATGATACTAGTTAGAATCATTGGGATACCCATTACTTTAAACCACTCAATCCAACCCACCTCTGTTGGTAGGCAGTACTGTGCAGCCAATGGATTAATAGACGCATCCCCAGTTAAAAAAATCATTGAAACCGGAATCGATGCCGTAAACACTGTAAATCCAATTTTCACAGCATCATCTCTAGGCATATCAGCACTTTTAATAACCACAGCCATAACAGACATAATTAAAAATGCCCGTGGCCAAGGATGTGGAATTAGTAACGACAATATAAAAGTTAATGCAAATATAGAAATAATAATACTGTTGTAATTAGTTACATATTTAGAGATATACCAATAGGCGATTCTTTCCCCTAGCCCTGACTCACGTACTGCTGTAGCAATGAGATATGCACCAATAATAAGATACATCATTGATGTAGTCCAAGTAGAAAAAATCAACGTTTTAGGTGCTACATCAAACACTGCTAAACCTAATAGGTATAGCCCAGAAACATAACCTGGTTGAGCAACACCAAACGCCCAAAATATAACGGTTCCCAAAGATAATGCCAAACAAGCATGACCTTGTGGGCTTAATCCGGCTAATGGTACAAACCAAATTAAAAGCCCTAATAAAATCCCTAAACAGAATCCTATAATCCGTTTATATTTCCCCATATAATCACCTTCTTAACTTATCCTTTATGATTAGGAACCCAATGTGTGGGATCTACATCCATAAATTTAGCACGTTGGAATCGTTTCTTTTCACTATATGGCACAGTAGCATCAAAAATTGTTTTGCATGCAATACCATGATCACGAATAGTATAACTACAAGATGGATCGTTAGACGGGTCTAATGGATGACAACGAACGCCTGGGATATTTATAATATCAATGTCCCCTTGCATTCTAGTAATCATAGCCCACATAACATCATTCATATCAAAGATATCAACATCTTCATCGACAAGAATAACTTGTTTTAATTCAGAAAATGCAGAAAATGCTAGCAAAGCCGCTTGCCTTTGGCGACCTTCATCAGATGGTACCGATTTTTTAAACTGCATTACTGCCAAGAACTTTCCACCGCCAGGGCTTGCAGCATAAACATTTAATAATCGACCAGGCATAGCGCGTTCAACCATATCCATAATAGAAGCTTCTGTTGGAATCCCCGCCATATTAACGTGTTCTTCAGATGGGCCAATACAAGTTTGCATTATTGGATTTTTACGTGTTGTAACAGCTTTTACTTTGATAATAGGAACCTCCGGATTTGCAGGTCCTGTATAACCAGGGAACTCTGGCATCGCTTTTCCTGTATTAGTATTAATATCTTCACGTAACCGTTTTCCTACCAAGAGTTCACCTTCAATAACATACTCAGCATTCGCTATACAATTCTCTTTAATTGTTAAGCATGGTGTTAGTTCAACAGCCTTTCCTCGAATGGCACCCGCAACAGCTAATTCATTATATCCAATAGGTGTTGTAGGTGGTTCAAAGCATGCACCTATTTCAATTGCAGGGTCTACACCAATACTAATAGAAATTGGTAGTGGCTTACCAAGAGCTTCCGCTTTTTCTCTAAAAGCACCTAGATGACGTGCACCTGGAGTAAAGAACATTGTGATTTCATCTTTCGACTGTAAACAAAGTCTGTGAATCGTCACATCAGAGTCACCATTTTCCGTATCTGATGCATAACACATCCCTAATGTAATATAAGGGCCCGCATCTTCTGGTGTATTAGTAGGTGCTGGTAATATTTTTCTAATATCAAAATCTGAATCTGTTGCCAAATGAACAACCTCTTGACATTTAGCTTTTGAATTATCAATTACAATTGGTTGTATTGGATTTTTTACAGAATCTCTAAGTAGTTGACCTAGTTTATCTGGTGTTGTACCAAGTAGTAATGCTACGCGAGCACGGTCAGATAACATACCAATTACAACTTTAGAATTAGGGTGACCCTTTACATTGTTAAACATCATGGCTGGGCCTAATTTTGTTGGCCGTGCTACAGTACCACCGGCACCAATATGGCGATAAACCCCCGCTAACTCAGCTGAAGGGTCAACCTCTACATCTGTACTAATTAATTGTCCAGGTGTGTTTTCCAATAACTTTAGTGCAGAACGTAAATCAATAACAGAGTTTCCCATAAAAATAACCTCCTAACATACTGAATTAATTCATATTCATAACAGCTATTTATTGCTTGATATAAGAATACGCTTTATAGTTGCTATACAGTCAAGAGGCTATTTATACAATTTTTTATTTTCTTTTAAATGGGGCCTGTAAAAGACAAAAATCTTCTGTTCTATCTTGCTGATAAAATGTTGTATCTAACAAACATACATCAATAATATTTCCTGTCAATTCATAGTTGTTATCATTCATCCATTGAAGCAAATATTGTGCATCTGAAATATCATATGGCATACCAAATTTATAAAGACAAATATACTCCCCTGCAGGAATTGTAATTAAATTATCTAAATTTTCCATATTCACGGGAACAAATATACAACTACCACTCTTAAATCGACCATCAAATTCACATGCTGTATTACTCGATTCACAGCCTAAACACTCCTTAGTTCCAAGTGTCAAAATAGTTCCAAACCCTGCAGCTGGTCTAATTCGTAGAGGCTCTAATTGTCTCCATAAATTCATCAATGTAAGATGTAATTTTTCTTTTGTCACATTTTCAGGAAATTCCTGATAAATCACTTTTCTCAATGGATAATATTTTATAAATGGTTCTGTTAAATTCATTTCATAGCCATCAACCGCATCATTAAGTATAGCTATTTGCTGATTTAGCGCTTCTCTAACATCATTCAACTCTGCAATCTGTTGATTAACCTTAGTTTTATATGCTGAATAAAACTCAAGAATTTTTTTAGGATTTGTATTTGATAATACTTCTTTTATACTATCTAAACTTAAACCTAAAGATTTTAGAAAAACAATTTTTCGTAAAAAAGGAATTTGAGCTCTACTATAATAGCGATACCCCTTTTCATCAACTTCAACAGGTTTAAAAAGATCAATATGGTCATAATGTATTAATGTCTGTCGACTCAAACTATGGAGTCTAGCCATAGAACTAATTGATATTAAAGAATCCATAATAGTTTACCTCGCTAGAATAACTATAACACATTCCTATCTATAGATTAATATAGCCTGTATAGTTACTATACAGGCTATATTAATATTTTATTTCTCCCAATAAAGCTATAATTCTACTTATTTTCCTTCAACCACTGTACAGCATATTCCGCATACACAGCCGATGCAGCAGATAGTACACTATCGTCCATGGTAAATCGATTGTTATGGTGATCAAAGTTGGCGCCTACCTCTGGGTTTTGGATACCAATAAAAGCAAAGCAGCCTGGTTTTTCTTGCAAGTACCAAGCAAAGTCTTCGCCTGGCATCACCTTACGCATCTTAGACAGTTTTTCCTTACCAAGTGTATCGATAACAACACGCTCAGCCAGTTCACTGGCTGCTGCGTCATTAATGGTTGGAGGCACTTTCTTTTCATAAATCAATTCAGCCGTAGCACCATAAGCTAATGCTGTATGTTCTACAACGCGGCGTATAGATTCTACATAATAGTCTTCTTGTGCAGGATCAAAGAAACGGATGGTACCACCCATTTGTGCTTCGCCTGGGATAACGTTCCATTCTGAACCAGAGTGAATATTGCCGATGGTGAGCACAAGAGAGTCCAAGGCACTCACATTACGAGACACTACAGTTTGCAAATTCATAACGATGGCACTGGCTACGACAACCGCATCAATGGCTTGATGTGGTTGTGCCCCATGACCTTGTTTGCCTTTTACGCGGATTGTAATTTTACTGCTAGCCGCCATGCGCGGACCTTCTTCAACGGAAATGAGACTAGCCGGTAAGTCAATCCATACATGACCGCCAAAGATGGCATCAATTTTTTCAAACCAATTGTCAAACTTCATGAAATCAGGAGCGCCTGCACCGGTTTCTTCGGCCGGTTGGAAGGCAAGGTATACGTCCCCTTCGATGCGGTCTTTCATAGCAGTAAGCATCTTAGCCGCACCGAGTAATATCGCCATATGTCCGTCATGACCACAGGCATGCATCTTGCCATCTACATCGGATTTGAAATCGAATGTATTATGCTCTTGTACAGGCAACGCATCGATATCTGCACGAAGGGCAATCGCTTTACCAGGCTTAGCACCATGAATAATGCCGATGAGACCTGTTCCACGTTCCGTATCTACATGAATCCATTGATGATCCAGCGTTGCATCAGCAAAAAGATTAATACGTTCCTGCGAGAGTTCCACATAATCGGAAACACCTATCTGTTGGCCTACTAGTTTTTCGAATTCTTCG
>ERZ791852.1210-NODE-1210-length-16446-cov-4.372705_pt1 | contig 16446 bp, 13 predicted proteins | sample MGYA00510287_ERZ791852 | MGnify/ENA primary metagenome ERZ791852 (study PRJEB30046, sample SAMN00715257) | human gut metagenome | study: EMG produced TPA metagenomics assembly of the A metagenome-wide association study of gut microbiota in type 2... | reverse complement strand
TCCTTCTTTACTGTAAATCTGAATTTGAAAAATATAAACATATATATTTTCTAATAATTGGAGAGAGGGGACCTTCGGGGAGAAATTTAGGTTGTGCGAATTACAGTAGAAGTGAAAATTTGAGCACGTAGGATCATAGGATAGTAGTAATAAAAAAATAGACTCCTAAAAACGACTTTGGCCCTGCGGAGGCCGTAGGCCGGAGTCAGACCCGGCCGGTGGAGTTTTTGGGAGTCTATTTTTTTATATTAGTATTTATGACAATACGTGCTCTAAATTTTATTCTTCTGTTTGTTCCACAACTGGTTCAACATAACTAACCAAAATTTTGTCTATCCGTGTATTATCCATGTCCACGATTTCGAATGTGTATCCGTCCCAGCTGGTTTTGTCGCCTTCGCGTGGGATTCTACCGAATAGAAGGTTCATGAGGCCGCCCAGTGTTTTGTAGAGGTCGTCTTCTTCGCGTGGTAGTTCTTTGACGATGTGGAAGAATTCTTTGAATTCGTCTACGTCGAGTAGACCGTCTACGAGCCAAGTGCCGTCTTCGCGTTCGACGATGCGGTTTTCTTCTTCTTGGCGCTCTTCTTCGCCGGATGGCATGAGGCCTACGATTTCTTCCATGATGTCGTGCAAGGTAACGAGGCCGCTAAAGCCGCCGTATTCGTCGAGGACGATGGTTTCGTGAACGCCTTCATTACGTAATGTGTTGAGTAATTTCATAAGAGAAATGGACTCAGGTACGAGCAATGGTTCTTTCAGACAAGAATGGATGACATGATGCAATGATTTTTCGCCTTGTAAGCATTGGACCATCACATCGGTTACATTGACTACGCCGCGCAATTCGTCGAGCGAGTCTTCACCTACTGGAATGCGGTATTGGTTCGCCGTTTTTAGGACCTCCATGATTTCTTCTTCGGACGAGTTCAAATCAATCCATTTGAGCTGCGTCCGTGGTGTCATGACGTCGCCTGCGTTCATATCTGCTAGGTGGAAAATATTTTCTACGAGGATTGGTTCCTCTTCTTCAAAGGCCCCCATAGCTACGCCTTCGGTGAGCATTTTGTTAATTTCCGACTCCGTTACAGGCGCTTCTTCTTTCACAGTGACGCCCAATATTTTCAATAGAAAATCTGTGGACACGCCAAGGAATAGTACGATTGGTTTTAATGCTTGTGAAAGCCAGTAAATTGGTTTGGAAACGACAACGGCAATCGCTTCAGGGCTGTTGATGGCTAGGCGTTTTGGCACTAATTCACCGATGACAAGCGATAAATAGGTGATGATGGCAACAATCAAGAAGGAACTGATAGAAGCCACATAAGGAGCGATACTAGGGAAGGCTTTCACCAATACATCCGCTAATGGTGCGGAAAAGGTGGCACCAGAATATAAACCGGTCAAAATGCCGACGAGAGTGATACCGATTTGGATGGTAGAGAACATCTCGTTCGGATTCTCCGCCAACTCAAAGGCCTTCTTGGCGCGCTCATTGCCAGACTCGGCCATCTCCTCGAGACGGCGCTTCTTGGCATTGACAATAGCGAGTTCGGTCATAGAAAAAATGCCGTTCGCGATGATTAAAATGACGATAATTATAAAATCTAAGGTCAGATCACTGTCCATGTAAGTAAATACTCCTTTTTATGAGATACAATTCTACACATGAGAAAAATAAAATATTTTTTTTAGTATACCATATTTAGAATCATATGTGGTAAATACAACAAAAGCACCCATATAAGGTGCTTTTGTTGTATACTATAGGTGTTACTGCCCCATACTGGTAACAGAAAAAGGAGGGCCACCACCCTCCTTTTTTGTTTGCGTGAAAACGTGTCTCACATTGACTTCCTTTGTCATATATTATGATACATGATTATCTTTAATTTGTAAATATTGCTCTAATAAGGGTAGGTTTTATTTTTCTTTAGTTTGGCTGAATAACCAATCTCTGATACCTTCAATAGTATAAGCTACGGACCATGTGTACATGTGGTTGCCGTCTTTAAATACCGTGTAATTAATAGGAGCCTTTTGATCGACTGTAGCTTTCACCAAAGCGTCGAATTGTTCTGGTGTAGAATGGCTATCCCACATAGGAGAGGTTGCAATTTTAGTGCCTAAGTCGGACCAATTTTTAGTAGCTGTATTCATGCCAGGATATGCTTTGTCATCGCCTTCGGATACGAGAATCCACAGTTTTTTATCCTTTAATACTTTCATTTCTTCCGTATTCCATTGGCATGCTACGAGGAATTGAGCAGTAAACAAATCAGGATGTTTATCGCTAATAGCGATGTTTGCCATACCACCTTGAGACTGACCAGAGCCATAAATTCGGTTCTTGTCAATTGGATAGGTAGCGATGACATGATGTAATAGATTATCTACCAAGGTAAGACCTGGAGTCCATTCATTTTTATCGGTAGTCATCATACCAAGGGTATCTACTAAATCTTGCGTGTATTGAGGAGCAACGATGATGGCTTCATGTTTCGCTTGTTCTTCAGGGCTAGCGAAAACAGTAGCACCATTACCTTGGAATAGGACCGTGCGGTTATCATTGATATTGGCACTGGAGTCAGCTATGAAGAAATATAGAGAGTATTGTTTTGATGCATCGTAGTTTTTCGGTAAAAATACATTGTAAGGAATGCTATTACCTGTAGTTGGATCTGTGTAAATATATGTTTTAAACTCATCCATAATAGTAGATGCCGTAGATGTATTGATTACGCTCGTTTGCGAAGGGCCGTATATAGTACCTGTTTTAGTCACTACAGGTTGAACTTGTGTGACCGTAACGTTTAAATCAGGTAATTTACGATCGGAACGCAACGGTGCATCGACTCCGACAGCACCATTATTTTTCGGTTTATTAGGGCGTGGTGCTAATATGAATGGCGTAGAGTTTTCATATTCAAATTCCAACACAACGTACTGATTAGCAGCTGCGGTTTTGGAATTTTTGTCTTTTTTACTAGTTTTTACTGTATTTGTTTTCGCTACTGTTGTATCTATTTGAGGGGCACCGTTGTGCAAACCTTGAGCTGTAGATTTGTAATTTTCTTTCAGTTCAGGCACGGAATTCGTATAGATATTGTTGATTGTTTTGCCTTTTACTGTGAAAGTATTGAGCGTTAATGCGCTTTCTTGGATTGCTTTTGGATATTTGATGATAACAGCTGCTATTTTTTTACCATCACCATAAATTTTTGGTACTGCTGTCACAGATTGAATGCCGTAAGCTTCTTCTTGATGTGTTTTAGCTTCACTTGTAATAGTGGTAGAACTTTTACTAGAAATAGTCGTAGCCATATCCGTTGCAGCTAATGTATTTGTTGTGGAAAGTGTGCCTACTACAAGGGCCATTAATAAGATTTTATTCATCATATCTCCTTAATTTACAGTGTTTATCAAAATATTAATTAGATTATATAAAAAATTAAATTTAGTACAATTTAAATGTAAGTAGAATGAAATGGGATAGAATTTAAAAATGTCTTTATCCAGTAGGAATCTGTAAGTAGATTACATAAGATAGTATAATAGAAATAATATGAACTAGAGAAATAATAGAGTTATTATAAATGTAGTAAGCTGAGTTATAGAGATAATAAATGTGCCAAAGGAGTCTATGAATGGCAACAGAGCAGGAATGGGAAAATGTATTGAATATTAAAACTTCCGGTCGTGATGATAGCCGTTCTGATACAGAACATCATCCGTATGAGCCGACGGACTATTGTGTTCTTGAACGCCTTGCAAATAGTGGTTATATTACGAAACAAAATACCCTCATCGATTATGGCAGTGGCAAGGGGCGTGTCAGTATATTTATGGCTAATCAGACGCGGTGCCATTCCATTGGTATCGAATACGATGAACGTTTGTATGAACGGGCCATCGTAAATGGTGAAAGCCCAGCTGCCAAGAACCGTGTATTCTTTGTCCTAGGCGATGCAGCTACCTATATATTGCCAGATAATGCAGATCGATGCTTTTTCTTTAACCCCTTTGCACTTCATACCATCAAACGAGTACTAGGAAATATATTTGATTCTATATATCATCATCCGAGGGAAATTCTACTATTCTTCTATTATGTTAATGAAGAAGTAGAAAATTTCTTAAATAACCATGTGCGTCTAGAAGCAGAAAAACCAATACAATGCGGTGATTTATTTCAAGAAATTAATGACAAAGAACGAATATTGGTGTATAGGGTGAATGTGTTTTAGTAAATTGACCTTAATATTGGCTAATGATAGTATGTGAGTATAGAGTAAAGTAGTATTGGAGGTGTAGTGTTGGATAATTTAGAAAAGTTTAATACAGATAAATTTATTATGTATAAGACACAAGATGGTTTAACGCAAATTGAGTTATATGAAATAGATGGTGATATTTGGCTTAATCAGAATCAAATTGCTGAACTATTTAATACTACGAAACAAAATATTGGAAGACACCTAAAAAACTGCTTTAAAGATGGTGAATTAGATATTAATTCAGTTGTAAAGTATTATTTTATAACTGCACGAGATAATAAGAATTACAAAAACGCATTTTATAATTTAGAAGCTATTTTAGCAGTTGCTTTTAGGGTTAGATCAAATAGAGGAGTTCAGTTTAGAAATTGGGCTAATACTACATTACAAGAATATTTGAAAAAAGGATTTGTTATTGATAATAAAAGATTAAAAAATCCAGACGGAAGACCTGATTACTTCGATGAGTTACTAGAACAAATTAGAGATATTCGTGCTAGTGAAAAACGTTTTTATCAAAAAATAAGAGATTTATTTAGATTATCAATTGATTATGATAGTAAAGTGCAAGCAACTTAAATCGACTAGTTACAGCTTTTCTAGAAATTGCAGAATTAAGAGTTTCATTAAAGAAAACTTTGACTCTTGATTTTTGGAAAAATAGTATAGATAAATTATTGAGCGATAATGAGCTATCGATTTTAGTAAATAATGGTTCAATATCTAATGAAGTAATGAGGGAAAAAGTGTCTTTAATTTATGCTGAATTTGATAAAAAGAGAATTGAGTATAATAAAGCTATAGCGGATGAAGAGGATTTTTATGATTTAACAGGTAATGATGAACAATTATCTATAGATACAGTATGGATGCATATAAAAGAAATTAATAAAAAATAAATCCTATAAGTTACTAAAAAGATATCCTTCAGGGGATATCTTTTTCTATTATCTTCAGAAAATCCGCATATTTTCTGATATAATAATAGATTAGAGAGTATAAAAATTTATTTTTTCTATTCACCATGGTATGTATTGATTCGTAATGATTAATCATAGTGATTAGGGCTGAGTATATACCATAAAGGAGGAACGTATGGAACGCGTGTCAGCAAGTCTTATTGAAGAAATTCGCAGTGCCTTAGTAGAGCGTTATAATCGCGATCAAGAGATTCAGCAAATGATTGAAGAAATCGGCGCAGAAGAAGGTCTTAATGAAAAAGAACTGTTTGTTATTCACCAAGCCTATTTAGAGGTTAAGGAACGCATGCAGTATACGGCGAATTTGATGGAATTGTGGAATCAAATTGAGGCCGTTCAGGATCGCATGAGCATGCTTAATTCTTATGAAAGCTTGGAACGCGATTTATTTGGCGATGTTCTTTCCTTTGATAAACCGATGGGCTATGGTGCGTCCAACCAAGATAATTTGGACTATGCAATGGAGCAAATCAAGTTACACGATGTAGATCATGACCTCGAAGATATTGATGATGAAAGTACCCTAGACCGAGATATTCATACATCTTTAGATCCTTATGATATGGTGAACTCATTGTTGTACTCTAAACAATCCACGGGCGATAAGGATAAAACTAAACAACAAAAGGAAATCGACAAGCTTATCAAAAAACAACTGAAACGCGTAGAAGAAGAATGGGCGAAGCTTTCAGGTAAAAAGAATAAAAAAGATAAGAAAAAGAAAGACAAAGATAAAAAAAAGGACAAGAAAGACAAGCAGTCTAAGAAAGAATTCGAACTTGTAAAGGAATCTAAGAAGTCCAAGAAGGACAAAGAGTCTAAAAAGAGCAAGAAGGATAAGGATTCTAAAAAAGCTAAAAAAGACAAGGATGCTAAGAAGGATAAAAAGGCTAAAAAATTAGAAAAGGCCTTGAAGAAGGAGTCTCAAAAGTCCACAAAAAAGGACTAACCGTAGATTTCATAGATGACCACGGACAGAAAACTACGGATAAGGGCTGTGGAAAATGCAAGCGGTGCAAGGGGCCGCGGTGTAGGAAATATAGTATATAAAGTTGGGGAATGGTATGAATCGTTGGTTGAACTGGATAAAAGGCATTCAACAGGAATTAAAGGCATTTTTGTTCTTTTCTATCTTGTTTACGCTTTTTAGAATCGTATTTTTAATTATATTTCAATCTCAATTAGATACGACTACAATGGACAGTATTTTAATGTCTTTATGGCTTGGTTTTCGATTGAGTTTGAAGACCATTGGATCGATTGTCCTTGTAAGTTTACTATTTGCTACATTGCCATCTATAGTGTGGCCGAAATGGAAGGCCCAAGGTGTACGCAAGGTTTGGTACGGATTTGTTACCATCTTCTTTACATTGCTCTTTATGGGGCGCATCCCGTTTTATACCATATTCAATTCTTCGTATAATGCGATGCTTATCAATGGCAAACATGACGATATTCATGCCATTATCAATACGGCTATCAATGAATATCATGGTATACCATATTTAATTGGTGGCATTGCGCTTAGTATTGTTTTCAGTTGGCTTTTAGTGAAAGTACTAAATACCAACACATATGAATGGGCACCTAGCACTAAGCATAGTAAATGGATTACGGGAATCCTCAGTTTTGTTGGATTTGGCGTACTATTCGTATTTTTCCGCTTTGGTGGAGCCTTTAGTTATACGAATTCCATTAACTGGGAAAGCGCAGCTCGACTTAATTCTAATCTGTTAAATGAAACGATTTTGGACGATGCACAAGCATTATACCGTGTGAAATCCATTGCTAAACGGACTTCAGAATTAGAGGATATTCATTTAACGCCTGCTGAGTTACATGAAAAAATACAATCCATTGGCGGTAATCCTAGAAGTACACGATTTGATGAAGCTTTCACAAAAACGATAACAACAGAGCGATTACAACAACAACCACAATCTATTAATATCATTCTCGGTGAATCCTATGGTTTATGGCCATTCCTTGCTGAATTCAACGAACCTGGTGCTTATCTTGTAGAGCAAGGTCGTAAGTACGCGGCTAGTCCACAGGCGATGGGTACGCAAATGGCCTTAGCTCAAGGAACAGGTACGATGCCTGCCATTATTGGTTTATTAACGGGCATGCCGGATACGGGGATGTATCCAAACTATAGCGTAGGCATGTTACAAGAACCGTATGGCCTCGGTATTGGACCGGTTATGAAAAAACTAGGTTATAAGACCGTATTTTGGTATGGCGGTTTTAGTACTTGGCAAAATGTTAAGAACTTTGCATTAGAACAAGGTTTTGATGAATTCCACGATGCATCTGAAATGCCGAGCAACGAAACAAATGCTTGGGGCGTAGCCGATGGAGATATGTTCAAGGCTATCAATGCATACATGGACAAACATCGTGGCGAAAAGATCATCAATGTCATCATGACTACGTCGAATCATCCTCCATATAGTGTGAATGTGGCGAAGGAAGGCTATAATGCGGATAAAGTTCGTAAGAACTTGCCAGATTCCATTGCCAATACGGATAAGCAAATTAACGAAATGGGCCACATATGGTATGCAGACCATGTGATGGGTGAATTTATTAGTAAAGAGGAACAATCTGATCCAACTTCATTATTTGTTATCACTGGTGATCACAGCGAACGCTTTACCTTTGCTCATGAGGAAGGTCCTAAGGTAGCATCCACGATTCCGATTATTTTCTACGGTCAAGGCATCAAAAAAGAATGGCTTTCACAAGATGCATTCGGCATGAGCATTCAAATTATCCCGACTTTGGCGGAACTCGTAGGACGCACAGGGCAAACCTATGAGGCTATGGTACCGAGTCTATTTAATCAAGGGCCGTTCGTATTTAATCACCGTTTGTGGATGGATAAGACTGGCATATATGTAGAAAATGAGAAAATGCCGCAAGATTATGCTAAGTATATGAAAATCATGCGAGAATTAACGGCTTGGCGGTTAAAACATGGGGATAGTATCCAATAGGGGAATATTTTAATTTATATCATTAACAAAATGAACTCGATATTGTCAGGGAATATATAGGGTTTGTTTACTTACAAAAGGAACTATCATGGGTGAACAATTTTTCTTATCCCTCCAACAAAATATTAAACTATTCCTCTGGATGCCTATACTCTGTGCTATCTTTAGGGCTATCTTTATCGTCGTGTACCATCCATATGAAACGCTAAAGGGCAAGGGACATATCATTCGTACTTGCTTTACCTTTGGATTTTGGTGGGGCATGGACATCAACGCCTATCAGCTATTGATTTTGCTTGTGCTTGGAACCTTGCCGTTCTTGGCTTTTCCAGATTACTACATGATGGCAGCCATCGTTTTGAATACGGTGTTGAGCTGCATTATCTATGCTGCCTTTGCCGGTAAGATGCAGTTCTACAAGCATTTTAACGATACCTATAACTACATGTTGCACTATGGTAAGCATGCAGATAAGAAAAACCTCATCGATATTTTCTTTAATCAAGACAAAGGTTGGTGGGTGCTCGCCGGATTCATTCCTGTAGCGGCCATTAGCTATGGAGCTAGCACATTATTGTCTGCGATTCCGTCCATTCCCTATCCTCATTTTGAAAGCAATATCGCAGCTGGCGCTAGTGCCTTTGGATTTTTGGTAATCTATGTGGTGATTTACTACTGGCTTCATTATGGTGGGACCTTGAATCACCGCAATAAACCGGAATGGGACGTGGTGCCAACAATCGTTAAGGAGGATATCTTCTTTGCAAAGGCCACCATTGACGATTTAGAGGCTCTCAAATTGGTTCGTAAAATGCCGTTGACGGCGGCACAAATGAAATCTGATGAGGAACTCGTAGAAGATATGAATCATCTTATGCCGTGCCGTGATTGGCAAACCTTGGATAATCCATTACATGCCTTTAAACGCGTGGCAAAGGGTGCTCGCATTTCCAAACCTAAGCATATCTTTTTGATTGTTGGTGAAAGTATTCCTCAGTGGTCCATGGATCCGTTGTATATGAATTTTAATATCTGTCCAGGATTGCGTGATTTCGCGGCCAATGTGCATACGGCATGTGTACCTAATTTCTTGCCAGCCGGTAATGTGTCACGTCCTTCTATTTCAAGCCTCATAAGCGGTATCTACGATAGCGGCATGGAATTAAATGAAAAGGAAATTTTTTGGAATAATACATTGCCAACTGCTCTAGCAGCACAGATAAAACGATTAGGATACCAAACCATTTACTGGTACGGTGGTAACTCATCGAGTGGTAACTTTACGAAATACGGCAAGGCTCAAGGCTTTGACCGCATTGAAAATGCTACCGAATTCTGTGGTCCTCAAGCACCGCAAACATGGCTTGGCGTATACGATCACGTATTCCTTGAAGAGGCGGGAAAACGCATTGTGGATATGGATAAACCGACATTCCATTTTGTATATACAACGACTAATCATGGTCCCTATAAATTAGAAGATAAGTACCTTGATTTTGATGCACGCCGCGATTTGCCTGGCGTTGGCGATGATATTTTAAATCGCAAGGATGGTAATAAGGGCTTAGCAACCTACAAATATTGTGATAAGGCCATCTTTGATTTCGTAGATGCTATGAAAGCGAAGTTCCCAGATAGCTTGTTCATCGTAACGGGTGACCATTCCAATCTATTTGGTGAATTTAATAATACATCCTTCTTGCATCGGGATTATACGATGCGTGAAATTCGAAATAGCGTATTTTATATGCAACATCCAGAGCTTTCACAAACATCACTACCTGCATCTATCGGCACGCATCTAAGCATCATGCCAACCATCATAGAGGCCATCGCGCCAAAAGGGTTCGAATATTATGCGGCGGTGCCATCTGCATTCGATGAACAACCGGATGTGCATGTAACGCCATACCAATGGATCACAAGCGACATGGTAGGGGATGTGCTCGGCGACTACGGACAATACCAAACATACACGGCGGAACCATCCGAATACATCCGCCCAATCGATAACCACGCGCAGGACGCAGAATACTGGCGCTCCTTATCGGCGTGGATGATGAAATTTTATGCTAATGTACAATAGGGGAGACATACATGGCAACAGTAACGGTCATTATTTTGGCTAAAAATGAAGAACAACATATGAAAGACTGTATCGCATCTGCACAATTTGCTGATGAGGTGCTTCTTATCGACGATGGCAGCACGGATAAAACGGTAGAGATTGCTGAATCCATGGGGGCCCGCGTCGTACATCATGCTATGAATGGCGATTGGTCTCAACAACGACGCTTTGCTGTCGAAGAGGCTCGGTCCGAATGGATTTTCTTCCTCGATGCGGATGAACGCATTTCGCCAGAATTACAACGAGAAGTACAAGATGTACTAGCTAAGAATGAGAAAAAAGCATACTGGATTGAACGGTCTAATGTATTCCATCACAATAAGGCTACTCATGGTGTGTTGCGACCTGATTACGTGTTGCGATTTATGCCAAAAGAGGGTACGAATATAGAAGGATTTGTACACGAAACTATATCTAGCACCTATCCTGAGGCTAAATTACATGGCAAAATGTATCATTATACTTACGATAATTGGCATCAGTATTTCAATAAATTCAATAATTATACGACATTGGCGGCTAAGAAATATAAGGAAGATGGAAAATCCTGTTCCTTTGTAAAGGATATTCTTATTCGTCCAAGCTGGGCCTTTTTCAAGGTGTACATTTTAGATAGAGGTTTTTTAGATGGAAAAATGGGATTTATCCTATCCGTGAACCATTATTTCTATACCATGATTAAGTACGTAAAGCTATATTATTTATTGAAATCCAATGGGAAACTATAACAGATCTAGATAATAGATTCTAGATAACAGATGAGTGTTAGTAGAGAAAGGAAGGACCACAATGCGCGTAGCCATTTTGGAAAGCATCATTATGCCCGCCGGTCATGAGGTGGAATTTGACCGCATGATCATCAATGAATTAAAACGCCAAGGTCATGAACCGGTATTGATGGTGCCGGAGAATTTTACCTTTAAGGTTGATTATGGCGTTGACGTTATCTATCTTGAGGGTGGAGAGGTAGTGACCTATGCAGGTGCATCGAAATGGAAAAAGCCGTTCTTATCTATATTACGCGAACGCCGCCGCCGCGCATGGTTTACTTCCGCTGCTAAGAAATTAGAGGAATATAATTGTGATGCTTTGATCATTCCTACCTCAACATATCGCTATATAAAAGCACTATTGGATACGCCTTTAAAACATGCAAAGGTGCCTGTTCACTTTATTTTCCATGGCATTGGCAAGGGTGAAAACGTACGGTTCTTGAAACAAGCGGAACGTGCCAATCGATATCCGAATATTTACTTAGATGTCATTACCTTGCGCGACGATATGCTGCGCAGTGATCTACCGCGCGTACGTCCTATCTTACCTCCTGTGTTTACCCCTTCGACGGGTGAAACACCAACCTTCTCTACACATACGCCGCTTCGTCTTGGATTTTTCGGTCAATTCCGCAAGGAAAAGAATATTATCCCGTTATTGGATGCTTTCAAAACAGCTACCTTTACAGGTCCCGTGGAACTCTTGGTACAAGGGGCAACGGCAAAACCTGAGGACGGTGAACTATTTGATGCTATTGCTGAAGAATATAAGGATGTACCAGGGCTTTCATTTCTTCATGCGAACCTTATCGGACCTGATTGGGACAAGGCTCTACTCGATGTAGACGCTATCTTGATGCCATACGGTGCTGAACGGTATCGCTATCACTGGAGCGCTATGCTCTACACGGCGATTGGGTTCTATAAACCGGTCTTGGTATCACCTGAAATCAACCCTGAGGTGCTTTGCGACTATCATGTTGGTGAAAGCTTAGACATATCCTCGGTGGATACGATTCGTGCTGGATTAGAACAATTCGTAAACAAAATGATTGAACATCCAGACATATATGAGGCAGGTTTGGTACAAGCCAATGAAGATTTTGGACATAAACGGATGATTGATTCGATTATTAATGTATAATTATACAGAATATTTTAAAATAATCTTTTGACAATCTTTTGAAATTATTATATTGATAGATTAGATAAACAAAAAATACAGATAAAATAAGTATTTATAGTAAAAAAATCTTTTGACAATCTTTTGACAATCTTTTGAAATACTTAAATTTATACGACGAATTGAGGTGGATTATAATTTGGTAAATTTTGAAGATTTTGATTTAGTGCATGAAAATGAAAATATTGAATATAAAGAATCATTTGATAAATTACCAGGTGATATATGGCCAACATATTCGGCGTTTGCTAATACTAAAGGTGGTTTAATAATTCTTGGTGTTTCTGAAGATAATGGAAATTATGAAGCAGTTGGAGTTAATAATGCTCCTAAAATAATTCAAGACTTTTGGAATACTATCAATAATAGAGAGAAGATTAGTAAGAATATATTAGATAATAGACATATAGAGCAAAAAATATTAGATAATGGTAAATCTATTATTTATATTAAAGTTCCAGAAGCTCATATTAGCGATAAACCAATATTTTTGAATAATAATCCTAATAAAACATATATCAGATTATATGAAGGTGATCGAATTGCTACAGATGAGCAAATTAGTACCTTCTTTAGAGATAAAAATAGTAACCAAGATTCAATACTTTTAGATAATTATACACTGGAAGATTTGTCATCTGAGACAATACAAAAATATAGACAATTTATTTCTAGTAAAAATGATAGGTACACAAATATGTCTAATGAAGAATTACTAACTTCTATAGGTGTTAGATGTATTGATAGAAATGATGAAAGAAAGTATAAGTTAACCGAAGCTGCTCTTCTATTTTTTGGAAAAGAAGAAGCTATAAGAAGTCGTTTTCCTAAATTTCACTTAGATTATATTGATAAACGAGGTATTTATAATATTCAAGATAGATGGAAAGATAGAGTTGCTTTTGGTGATAGTCAATATATAGATTTGAATGTATTTGAATTTTATTTAGTTGTTATGGATAAATTAGTATCAGCTATTAATACGCCATTTAAGTTGATTGATGGTATAGAGAGATTAACTTATGATAATTTTATTACGGCTATTAGAGAAGCTCTTATTAATTGTTTAGTTCATGCAGATTATCATAGTAGTTTATCTGACATAGTTATAGAAGTTAGTGAATTTTTCTATAAATTTAAAAATCCTGGATGTTTACGAGTGGAACTAGAAGAGTTTATTTCAGGAGGAACATCAAATCCAAGAAATGATTTATTAGTTAATTTATTTAGACGTATTGGTCTATCTGAACGTATTGGTTCAGGAGGACCTATTATATTTCAAATTCCAAATCAATATGATTATAGGCAACCAGAATTGGATACTGATGTATTTAAAACTGAACTGACTATATGGGGTGTAGACACTATTACAACAGTGCCTAATTTATCTGATGAAGCCAAAACAGTTTACAATATATTAAAAGAATCCGAATCATTTTTATCTGTAACAGCTATAGTAAATAAGGCGCAATTTACAAGATATAAAGTTTATAAAGCACTAGAGGTGTTAGAAGAAAAGAAATTGATTATGAGTACTGGCAAAACTAAGAGTAAATTGTATCATACAAGTTTGAATACCGTTGATCAAATAAAAATGATAGATACTTTGAAAAAACATATTACTAAGTCATATAAATAATATAGGTTCAAATATATTTTATATAAAAAATTTTAGTTTGTTATATTTTTAGGAGAGTGTATGTTTCAATATATAAAAGACCAATGGGCTAATGGTCGAGCTATTTATGGGAAAAAATCATGGCGTGAAACACGACGCGTAGTTTTGCATTTCTTGCGAACTGTAGGCCACAAGCAAGAGATGATGGAATATAAGTCTTTTTTTGAAAGCTACGCACCAGATCAACATATTTTAGATAAACAAGAAGGTCTCTATGAGTTGATGAGCCGTATATTCTTGTTTAAAGAATCTACCTTGCGTGAACGCATTGATGCGGTAAAGAATCACTTTACAGCTTTAGAAGATGTATTTACGCCTGAGGCCATCGAAATGTTATATAATCCGGATGAACTAAAACCAGAAGGATTAAAACAAGGCATTCTACTATGGAAAGATGCTGACTTAAACATGACGGCATATCTTAACTTTATGACCGGTCAACGTAAAGAAGGTTTATTTACCATACTGTTACAACTAGGAGACCAAGGCGTATATCATGCGAACATCCGCCTCGGCAAAGGTTTAGAAGGGGAACCAGCATTGTGGATTGGCACCATCCAAGGATACAAGGATGGCCTTGATAATGCTAAACATATTACAAAAAAAATGTTCGGCTATCGGCCAAAAAACTTTATCGTATTCTTGATTCGGGAACTCGCTAAATACTGTAAAGTTCAATCCATGTATGCTGTATCTGACGAAGGTTTCTACGCCAATACACACATGGTGCGTGGCCATAAGGCAAAAGTAGCTGAACTCGATCCATTGTGGGAAGACATTGGCGGTACAGTTACACAAGATTCACGATTCTTCAAAATTCCATTAGAAGAATACAGAAAACCGATTGAAGAAATTAAATCACAAAAACGTAGTCAATATCGGAAGAGATATGAATTGTTAAATCAGTACGAAGAACAAATTAAAGGGAATATAAAACAATATTTAAAATAAATGGGGTTAAATATGGGGGCAGACGGTAAAAAGAAAATATGTCATATTCGATTTAATGCATCAGATACACCAGCACGAGCATTTCAAGATTGTGGGATGTTTTTATACACTTTAGCCAAAGATTTTAATTGGGAATCAACCTATGTTTTTTATAAAACTAGACCGGAAGAAACTCAGTGGAATGAAACTTTCTTAAAATATGTAACACCAGTCTGTCTTGGGGAGACTGATGATCTAGATTATAAAAAACAGGTATCATTAGCAAAGAAATTTATTCAAGAACATATACATGAATACGATGCTATCATGTTATTTCATTACGGCAGTACAGCTTGGAAATTAGCAAGACTTTGTAAGAAATATAATCCGAATATAGTTGTGTATATAAAATTAGATATGGGGATTGGTGGATTTAATCATTTTTGTAATAATGGTCCATTCCAAAATCTTAAAAATTGGTTTGAAAAGTTTAAAAGCTCATATGTAGATATATTTACAGTAGAAACCAAGTCGTATTACGAAGAATTAAAAAAGACATCTGTGTTTAAAAATCGTATAGAATATTTGCCTAATGGAGTTTCTTTATTAGATATAGACTTAACTGAGCTTGACATTTTACCAAAAGAAAATATTGTTGTTACTGTAGGAAGATTAGGTACTTATGAAAAAAATAATTCTTTATTGTTAAATGCTATAAAAAATTTACCGATAGAATTAGTAAAAAATTGGGAGTTTTTATTAATAGGTCCCTCAACTCAAGAGTTTTCTAAGGAAGTTGCTTTATTCAAAGAAAAAAATCCAGCTATTGCTAATTGTATTAATATGACTGGGGAAATAAACAATAGGAATACATTATATTCTTATTTAAGACGTGCTAAGATTATTTGTATGACTAGTTTAAGTGAAAGTACTTGTATATCCACTTTAGAAGGAATGTATTTTGGTACATATCCTGTAATTACAAATTATAGTGATTTTACTTTAGATACTACTAATAATAATAAAGTTGGTTGTATTGTAGAAAATAAAAATATAAATGCACTAGTTAGTTCTTTAAAATATATAATGAGTGATGATAATTTATATTGTAAAGGGTTAGAAAGTCAATTTTATGTAAGATCAGTATTTGATTATGGAGTATTAACTAAATCTCTTGATAGTATTTTACGACGATATATAAAAGGATAATAAATAGTATTAGTTGGGGGATAGAATGGAGAAGGCTAAATCTATTCTTTATGTGGTTAGTAGAGAGATACAGTTAATGACTGTATTAAATTTATGTCAAAAAAGGAATGAAAATAAGGACTTACTCTTTGTAAACTTTAATTCAAATAAATGGGATAAGTTAGTTAATAGACTTATTAATAAAGATATATTTAACAATATATATATATATAATTGTTTGTATTTTGCAATAATTGAGTGTTTTAGTATTTCTTTAATTGAGTACGAATTACTACACAGATTTTGATGA
>ERZ791852.1193-NODE-1193-length-16677-cov-7.945013_pt1 | contig 16677 bp, 20 predicted proteins | sample MGYA00510287_ERZ791852 | MGnify/ENA primary metagenome ERZ791852 (study PRJEB30046, sample SAMN00715257) | human gut metagenome | study: EMG produced TPA metagenomics assembly of the A metagenome-wide association study of gut microbiota in type 2... | reverse complement strand
TGGTTTCCTCTTACTTCTCATACCGGATGGTCACGCTGCGGGCGTGGGCGTGCAGGCCCTCGCGCTCGGCAAAATCGGCGATGCGGGGGGCCACCGCCTCCAGCGCATCGCGGGTGTAATAGAGGAAGCTGGACTTCTTGACGAAGTCGTCCACGCCCAGCGGGCTGGAAAAGCGGGCCGTGCCGCTGGTGGGCAGGGTGTGGTTCGGGCCGGCGAAGTAATCGCCCAGTGCCTCCGGGACGTTCCGGCCCAGGAAAATGCTTCCCGCATTCTTGATCTCGTTCAGCACGCCGAAGGGGTCTTCCACGCAGACTTCCAGATGTTCCGGCGCGATGATGTTGCAGGCCTCAATGGCCTTGTGCAGGTCGGTGCAGACGATGATCTTGCCGTTGTCGTCCACGCTGGCGCGGGCGATAGCGGCACGGGGCAGCTGGGGGATCTGGACTTCCAGCTCTGCCTGCACGGCTTTGGCCAGCGCTTCGCTGTCGGTCACGAGGACGGGGCTGGCCAGCTTGTCGTGCTCGGCCTGGCTCAGCAGGTCTGCCGCCACCCAGGCCGGGTCACACCCGCCGTCTGCCAGCACCAGGATCTCGCTGGGGCCGGCGATCATATCAATGCCCACCTTGCCGAACACCTTCCGCTTGGCGGTGGCAACGTAGATGTTGCCGGGGCCGACGATCTTGTCCACCGCCGGGATGGTCTGGGTGCCGTAGGCCAGCGCGGCCACGGCCTGTGCACCGCCGGTCTTGAAGATCTTGGTCACACCGGCGGTGGCGGCGGCGGCAAGGATGACCGGATTCACCCTGCCGTCCTTTCCGGCGGGGGTGGTCATGACGATCTCCGACACCCCGGCCACCTTGGCCGGGATGACATCCATCAGCACCGTAGAAGGATAAGCCGCCGTACCGCCGGGCACATAGACGCCCGCCTTTTCGATGGGGGTGTATTTCTGGCCCAGCACCACGCCGGGCTTGTCGTTCATCACGAAATTCTTGTGCACCTGCTGGCGGTGGAAGGCCTCGATGTTGGCAGCGGCCTCTTTCAGCGTTTCCAGGAAATAGGGGTCCATGTTCGCGAAGGCCTCGTCGATCTCCGCCTGGGTCACCTGCAATTCTTCGATGGACGCGCCATCGAATTTCAGGGCGTATTCCTTCAGGGCCGCATCGCCGCGGGCGCGGACGTCGGCAAGAATGCCGTCCACGACATCCTCCACATTCTTTTCGGCGCGGATGTCCCGGTTCAGAATTTCTTCCGGTCTCAGTTCGTCAAATCGGTACAGCTTGATCATTTTGCAGCCTCCTGTAAGGTCTCCCGCAGTTGTTCGAGCATTCGGTCCACTTCCCGGTGTTTGAACTGGTAGCTGGCCTTGTTGGCGATGAACCGGGCCGAGATGGGCAGAAACTCGGTCACGACCTTCAGGCCGTTCTCCCGCAGAGTCGTGCCGGTCTCCACGATGTCCACGATGACATCCGAAAGGCCCAGGATGGGGGCCAGCTCAATGGAACCGTTCAGCTTGATGATATCAATGTCCCGCCCGATGGACGCATAGTAGTTCTTTGCGATGTTCACGAATTTGGTGGCGACCCGCACCGGGCGGCTGGGGTCGTCCTGATAGTCGTTCGGCGCTGCCACGCACATCCGGCATCTGCCGAGGCCGGTGTCCAGCAGCTCATACACGTCAGCGGAGGCTTCGGTGAGGATGTCCTTCCCCACGATGCCCACATCCGCCGCGCCGTGCTCGACATAGATGGCTACATCGCTGGGCTTGACGAGGAAGTACCGGATGCCCGCTTCGGGGTTCTCGACCACCAGCTTCCGGGTAGCATTGTAGTCCTCGGCGCAGCCGTAGCCGATGCGGGCCAGCAGGCCGTAAACTTTATCTCCCAGACGGCCTTTCGGCAGAGCCACATTCAGCATCACCCGGTCGGTCTTCTGCTGCTGGACCGGCGGCAGCGGGGCGCTCAGGCGGTCCAGCTCATCCAGATAGACCGCAAACCCGATGGCGTCCGCGCCGGGGGTAAATTTCTGCATCAGCAGGTCGTAGCGTCCGCCCTTGAGCAGCGGGCGGGGCAGGCCCTGCAAATAGCCCTGAAAGACCAGCCCATTGTAATACTCCATCTCGCCCGCCAGCGAGAGGTCCAGCCGGACGCTCCCGCCCACGGCGCTCAGGGAACCCGTCAGCGCCCGCAGCTCAGCGGCTGCGGCCCGCATCCGGTCGTTTTTGCAGAAAGCCTCGGCGCGGGTCAGCGTCTCTTCGCAGCCGCCGCAGAGGGTCAGCAGCGCACACAGCGTATCGGCCCCGGCATCGTCCAGCCCGGCGGCCTTTGCGGCGGCCCGCAGCTCGTGGGCGTTCTTCTCGCGCAGCAGGTCCAGCAGGGCGGGGCGGGCCGTTTCGGGCACTGCCAGCGCATCCAGCAGACCGAACAGATACCCCATGTGGCTCAGCTCCAGCACCCAGGCCGCGCCCAGCTGTTCCAGCGATTTTGCCGCCAGCCCGACTGCCTGCTGCACCTGCGCTTCGCCCACGGCGCCCAGCATCTCCAGGCCCATCTGCGCGATCTCCTTGAAGGTGTGGCTCTCCGCCGAGGGGCGGTAGACGTTCTCGTGGTAGTAGTATTTCAGCGTTTCGCTGGGGGCAGGCTGGGCCGTCTTGGCAATGGAGAGGGTCACGTCCGGCTTGAGCGCCAGCAGACGTCCGTCCAGGTCGGTGAAGGTGATGACCTGTTCCGACGACAGAAAGCTCCGGTTCTCCTGATACAGACCGTATTCCTCAAAGCGGCCCATGTGGTATTTGCGGCAGCCCGCCGCCTCATACAGTGCCCGCAGCGCAAAAGAGGCCCGCTCCTTCGGCTGCAGATCCGACAGATCAAATCCCATGCTGGTTTTCCTTTCCTCTTTCCCGCCCTGTGCGCGGCACCGTCCGCGCCATTTGCTCTGCAAAATCCTTCTTGAATTTATTTTACTTTATCTTGATAAAGTTGTAAAGCACGAAAGCATCAAACTTTTCTCCTTTATCTTACCGTTTTTCTGTGCGTTTGTACAGAAACGCGAAATTGTTTCATCGTACCGGCAAATCAGATGATGCGTTCCGCAAACGCACCGCTCCCCAAAGCGCAAAAATGCCCCACCAGGCGCAGGATGCGCACAGCGGGGCAAAACGCGATTCTTGGGGGGGCGGCTCAGCGATCCAGCAGGGCCAGCACACCGCTCTTCGGGCGGGCACCGACCGCCTGATTGACGAGCCGACCGTTCTGGAAGACCAGCAGCGTAGGGATGCTCATGACGCCGAACTGGGCGGCGAGGTCCGGCTGCTCGTCCACATTGACCTTGCCCACCTTGACGTCGCTGCGCTCCTCGGCCACCTCGTCCACGATGGGCGAGAGCATCCGGCAGGGGCCGCACCAGCTGGCCCAAAAGTCCAACAGCACCGGCTTTTCGCTGTGCAGCACCTCGGCATCAAAGTTTTCGGTCGTGATCGTAATGGGTTCCATATCTTCTACCTCCTGCGGGTGTGTTTGTTGTTCGATGGTCTTAGTATACCCTAAATGCCGCCCCGCTTCCGTAACCGGGTCACAAAACACAACAAAAAGCGGCGGCCCGCACTTACGGAACAGCCACACAAAATCTTGACAATCCGTCCAAAACTGGATATACTACAAATAAGGAAGGCGCTGGCCCAACAAACGGCTAACCCTTACCAGCAGTTTGTTTCTATCATGAAGAAAGAAAGCAAGTAACTGACAGTTGGGAAGCTGAGGCGGTTACTTGCTTTTCTTTCTGTTGTTGTCTTTCTGCTCATGTGAAATCTTCCAGGTAATGTTAAAAACCGCAACTGCGATTTGTACCATCAGCCCGACAAACGTAAAGATCAATCCGATCAACGTCAGCGTTTCCATCAGAGACATAGGACATCCCCTCCTCTCTCGTTATGCTGCGAGATGGAGGTTCCACTTCAAAAAAGCCTGCCTCCCAGCATTCCGTTCATTTCAAGGAACCCGAAACAAACTTTGCTGGTAAGACAGCCGCCTGCGTTCTGGACACAGCGTCTTCCGATATTAGAATAACACACTTTTCTACAAAACACAACAAAAAGCGGCGGCCCGCACTTACGGAACAGCCACACAAAATCTTGACAATCCGTCCAAAACCGGATATACTACAAATAAGGAAGGCGCTGGCCCAACAAACGGCTAGCTCCTTACCGGCATATCGTCAAAAGAATGACCGTCGGCTTGGGCAAGCGTGGGCGGTCATTTCTTTTGTCCAATTTTGGTCTGAAACTCTTTGATGCGAAGCACGATATCGATCGTGTCGTAGATAACTGTGACGATCAATCCCAGGAAACTGATGATGAGCGCCAACAGTGCAAGAACCTCAGTCAATGTCATTTGACATCCCCCCTTTCAGCCACAAGGCCTCCGGGGGACAAAAACTACAAAAGTCGCCCTCCCGGCGCCTTGCTGATAACAAGACCTTCCGGTAGGGAGTTGCCGCCTGCGTTCTGGACACAGCGTCTTCCGGTATTAGAATAGCACACTTTTCTCCAAAACACAACAAAAAGCGGCGGCCCGCCCCGATTGGGGAGAGCCGCCGCTTTTCATTGTTCTTTGGAGGACTCCGGGCTGTCTGGCCTCAATATTTTAGGCAGTGATGACGACCAGAGCGGTGATGGGCCACAGGCCGACAGCAGCTGCGCCAGCGCAGATACCCTTGAATGCGCTGATCAGATCCTTCTGCAGGTAGTTCACATAGGTGTTCATGCCGCCCTCCAGCAGAGCTGCGGTATCCTGGCCCTTGTGCGCTGCAACATAGTTGCGGGTAGCGACCATGCCCTTGTAGTAGTTGTACAGGTTCCAGATGCTGAATGCAGTGCCAGCCAGAGCAGAAACAGCACCAACAACACTACCGCCCTGCGTATAGGTCATTTCCTCTTCGTTCATGACGTTGTAGTTCGCGGGCATCTTCATCTTGTTTTCCATAATAACACTCCTTTGAAAAAGCAATAATATCCCAAGCAGTGCATTCGCTGCACTGCAGGTTTCCAAACAAATGCTAAGGGGTTCCAAGAGGCATCCGGGGCTGTCTGCTCAGATGAGCATCAGCACCACGCTGACCGGGGCCAGACCCACCACCGCAGCGGTGGAGACCACATCCCGCAGGAAGTTGGACGGGCTCTGGCTCATGTCCTCGCCGATATCATCCAGCGCACGGCCGATCACCGTGAAGACATTGCCCTTGCGGTTCTCCTTCTGGTTCAGCCAGCTGCGGGCCGTTCCGATGCCCCAGACATAGCTGGCACCCAGCACCACGGCTCCTACGACCGTTGCCGCCGTCGAGAGCGCATCCAGATAGCTGCCGCCCTCAACATAAGTCATTTCATCTTCCGACACCACGGCGCAGTGTGCGGGCATCTTCAGTTCATTCTTCATTCCTAATTTTCCCTCATTTCGACGGTTTCTGTTCCTCCGCCGCATCCAGCAACCCTGCTGCATTCCTCACTCACTCTTTATACGCTCATTTTACTACGTCTGTCGATTTTCTGCAATAGATTCTGTGCAAAACTATGAAAAATCGGAAAGTCGCATGAAAACTTCGCAAAAAGTTTGTGAAAAAGGACTGCGTTTTTTCACGGCTCAGCCTGCCACGCCCGCACGGTAGAGATACGGATCGCTGGTAAAGCTGGAATAGCTGTACAACACCAGGATGGCGTCGTAGTCGTTGTCTGCGATGAGCTGGTCCAGACCGTAGTTGTAATTGCGGAAGTCCACCACGTCGATGGCCGCATAGTTTGCCGTCAGATACGGCACGAAGCTGTTGGCGTAGCTGTCCTTGATGACGAGGATCTTGCCGGTGCCGTCGCCCTCCACCCGGCTCAGGCCGTTGTTGCCGTGGAGGAACATGGCGTACTTGTCGTAAACATCCAGCTTGCCCGTATCATACAGGCCGGTCTGTGTGCCCTCGGTGGGCTGGCCCGGCGCAGTGACGTTCCAGATAGTGAGCCGGTTCTGCAGATCGTACCGGGTGATGGTGTCCGGCTCGGCATTCCAGGTGCGCGCCTTGGAGTAGTGGGTGCCGTAGAAGTTTTCCGCCGTCTTCACAGGATGCGCACTGCGGTCAAAGGGCGTCAGGCCCTGCGCTTCGCAGAACTGCTCGTAGGCGTAGTAAGCCCCCAGCGTCGTCCAGTGGTGGTCGGTGCGATAGTACAGATACTCGTCCTTGTGCGCCCGCAGCGCATCGGTGACGCGGAGAAACTGCACCGCCGGGAGCGCTGCCTGCGCTTCGTCGATCCGCCCTTCCTCGTCCATCTGGGGCGCAGCGAGGGGCAGGTCTTCCGGGTAGAGCACGGAGGCCGACGGCACGAGCATGAAGCTCACCTTGCCGGGGTAACGCTCGCCCAGCGACTGCACCGCCGCCAGATTCTTGTTCCAGACCCGCTCTTCGGTGGGCAGAATGCGGTAGCGCCGGGCAAACATCCGGTGCTCCCGCCCCAGCAGGATGCCGCCGCTCTGGGTCTTCTGGAACAGGGTCGTCTCGGCCAGGCTCTGCAGGCTGATCCACTGGTCCCGCCCGAAGACCTGATCCTTCACATATTTGGTATAGTTCGTAAAATAGTTGTTCAGCCCATCCACCGACACGGCCGTCAGTTTGGGCCGCTGGGTGAGGGTGGTGTTTTCCAGCTCGCTGTAGGCGCGGTCCGGCGTCACCAGGTCCAGCACGAACAGCGCCGCGAAGAACAGGGTGAAAGCCGCCAGCACCGGGTACTGCTTCAGGGAGGAAACACGCTTTTTCGGATCCATGCTTTACGTCCTCCTCAGAAATTGAAATACAGGAACGGGCTGTTCGTGCTGCCCACGACATAGGCCGTGGAGAGCACCAGCAGCACCAGCACCGTGGCCACCCGCGTTGCGGTGCGCTTCTTCAGCAGGTCCCAGATTTTTTCGATGAGCGGGGTGCAGCAGACCACCGACACCGCCAGCAGCACACCGTAATTCCGCAGGAAATACACCGGCGACACACCGCCCGCAGGCACGAAGAGCTTATAGAACAGGTAGTTGAACCCGACGCCCCAGTCGTTGCCCACGAACATGGCCCAGCCCACCACCACGAGGAAGAGGGTGTAGATGTGCGGCCAGACTTTGCCTTTTTCAAGGTATTTCAGCAGGAACAGCTTCTCGACGGCCAGCAGGATGAAGTAGTACAGGCCCCAGCAGATGAAGTTCCAGTCCGCGCCATGCCAGATGCCGGTGAGCAGCTCCACGACGAAGAGGTTGAAGATCTGCCGCTTGAGGCCCTTGCGGTTGCCGCCCAGCGGGATATAGACGTACTCCCGGAACCAGCCGGACAGGGTCATGTGCCAGCGCCGCCAGAATTCCGTGATGGAGCGCGAGATATAGGGGTAGTTGAAGTTCTGCGGGAAATCAAAGCCCAGCATCTTGCCCATGCCGATGGCCATCATGGAATAGCCGGAAAAGTCGAAATACAGCTGCAAGGAATAGGCGATGACGCCCAGCCAGACCAGCGCCGTGGAGGCATTGCCCAGACCCACATAGGTGGTGGCGGGGCTGTTCTGGATGCCGATGATGTCGGTCCAGAGCGCGCCCACAGCATCCGCCAGCAGGACTTTCTTCGCCAGACCGAAGGTGAACAGGGTCATGCCCTCCTCGATCTGCCGGAGGCTGTAGCGATGTTCGTAGACATGCAGCTGAGCCGAGACATCGCGGTATTTGACGATAGGGCCTGCGATGAGCTGCGGGAACATGACCACATAGGCACCGAAATCAATGATGTTGTGCTCGGTCTTCACATCCCGGCGGTAGACATCAATGGTGTAGGAAAGGGTCTGGAAGGTGTAGAAGCTGATGCCCAGCGGCAGGGTGCTGATGCCCTGGATGGCCGCGAACTGGGTGCCGAACAGGCTGTTCAGGCTGGAGAGGACGAAGTTCGCATACTTAAAATAGAACAGCATCCCCAGGCTCCCCGCCAGAGCCACCAGCAGCAGCGCCGTGCGGGCGGCGGGCTTGTCCTCCATGCGTTCCAGCCCCAGGCCGCAGAGGTAGTTGATGAGGATGAGGGCCAGCATGACCGGGAAAAACCGGACTTCGCCCCAGCAGTAGAACACCAGACTGCACACAAAGAGCACAGTGTTCTTGAGTTTGGCGGGCGCAAGGTAATAGAGCGCCAGCGTGATGGGGAGAAACCGGAACAGAAAAAGGATGGTGCTGAAAACCAAGGTGTTCCTCCTTTGAAAAAGGGCCGATGCCGCCAAGGCACCGGCCCACGATGATCGTTGTTACTTGAGCAGAACGTCGTTGACGGCGTCGGTCAGGTCTTCCGTGCACGCGTTGGAGGCAATGACCATCACCACGCGGTCGGCGCTGTTGGCAATGACGGCATTTTCCACATTGGCCTGTGCCGTAGCAAACTCGGCATAGTTGCCGTAGAAGGCCACCTGGTCCTGCTGGTAGGCCTTCAGGGCCTCCACGATCTCTTCGGCCTTGCCCTCTGCCGGCTCGATGACCAGCACCAGACCGGCATCGCCGTTGTCGTTGCTCTTCACGCCCTTATAGCTGGCCACATCCTCCGCCTTCAGGCCGAAATCGTACTCGATGTTCATGGCAGCGATCTCGAACTGGTTGGAGATGGGGTTGGCTTCCAGCAGCGCATCCACCTCGTCGGCCAGCGCATCGGGGCTGTTGGTGCCGTCGTCGGGCAGAGCGCTCTCCGCCTGGGACAGCACCACCGAGGACGCCGCCGGGCTTGCCGAGGACGCCGTGGACGAGGAAGCCGCGCCGCCGCAGCCTGCGAGCAGAGCGCAGCCCAGCGTGGCAGCCACAGCGGACAGTATCAGTTTTGAACGGATCTTCATAGATTATTCCTTCTTTTGCATTCATTACACTCAAGCCCGGCGCTGTGCCTTCCGGCGCGGCTGGCCGGGCCATTGCTATCTTACCATACCCTTGCCGGAAATGCAAAGGTTCGCGCAAATTTTTACGGTTTCTTCACCGGTCTTTGCCAGCGCTTTTCCGCTCAGCCCGCAAGGGTGTGCAGCTGGGCGATGTAGTCCTCGAAGCACAGGCCGCTGGCGCTGATCTTCCGGGCATTTTCCACGCCCACATAGCGCCAGTGCCAGGGCTCGTAGGTGATCTCGGTCTGGGCCTCGGCCCCCTTGGGGTAGCGCAGGATGAACCCGTAATCTGCCGCGTGCTCGCACAGCCAGCGGAAGGCCGTGGTGTTCTCAAAGCCCTCGTCCAGGCCGGTGTGCTCCGGGCTGTTCAGGTCTGCGGCCAGACCGCAGTTGTGCTCCGAATAGCCCGGCGGGTTGACGACCGCCGCCGCCTTTTCCTTGGCCGTGGCCAGGTCATAGCCCTGGTCGGTGTAGTATTTCGTCTTCCGCTCGTACAGACCGGTCTGGTACTTGACGCTGCGGTAGCCGCTCTGCATCCAGATGGTCACATTTTCGGCGGCAGCGGCTTTCTGCATCTCCAGAAAAGCATCGCAGGCCACGGTCTGCAGCGTCTTGTTCACAGCGGTCTTCGAGCCGCACTCCTTGGTCTCAAAGGTATAGTCGTCCGGCATCTTGTTGGTGTGGTTCACCAGCACCATCAGCGGGTCGGCCAGCATGGCAGCGGCCTCGTCTGCGGTCAGGCCCAGAGAATTGCCATTGGTCTCCTCCACGGTGCTGGACGCTGCCGGAAGCAGGCTGTTCTCCGCATCCTCCGCCGGGGCGCTGGCCGCGCTGGCGGAAGGCACCGGGGCGTGGCGGTTGAGCAGGAACGCAGCCCCGCCCACGAACAGGCAGACGGCGGCGGTCAGCCCGGCCACCCGGCGGATGGCACGGCTGCGACGGCGGCGGCGCACTTCGGCGCGGGTCATGCGGCGGTGCGGTTGGTTCACAGGTCGTTGATTCATAAGGCTTCTCCTTGTATATTCTCTCCGGGCCGGGGACATCCTATCCCCGGAGGTGTTCTGCATGAAACTGACAGCGCAGGAATATGCGCGGCGGGTACAGCGGGCAGGCCCGCATTCGCCGCTGGGCACCGACTGCCTGTGGGCTTTCGGCGTGGGCGGCGGCATCTGCCTGCTGGGCGAGGTGCTCCGCCAGTGGTATCTGGGTCTGGGGCTTGAAGCCGACCTTGCCGGTACCCTGACCAGCTGCACCCTCATCGCTCTCTCGGCGGTGCTGACGACGCTGGGCCTTTACCAGAAGCTCGCCGCCCGCGCGGGGGCCGGGTCGCTGGTGCCCATCACGGGCTTCGCCAACGCCGTGGTCAGCGCGGCCATCGAGTTCAAGACCGAGGGCCGCGTGCTGGGCACCGGGGCCAAGATGTTCACCATCGCCGGGCCGGTCATCGTGTACGGCACACTGGCTGCGGTGCTGTACGGCGGGGTGCTCTGGCTGCTGGGCGGCTGAACCCTCTCACTTACCATACGCTTTGCCGGGCGCAAAGATTGCACACTCCCGGCGATTTTCCAGTATACCACAAAATCCGCAAAAAAACATCCCTGAAAGGAGGAATTTTTCATGGCGACCCGGCGCGGCGACACCCTGATCTTCCAGACTCCGCCCGTCATCGCGGCCCATGCGGCGGTGGGCGGCAAAAAAGAGGGGGAAGGCCCCCTTGCGGCGGGCTTCGATGCACTGAGCGCCGACAACCGGTTCGGCCAGTCCAGCTGGGAAGCCGCCGAGACCCAGCTGCAGCTGCGGGCGGCGCGGCTCTGCCTGAAAAAAGCACAGACCACTGAGAAAGAGGTCAGTCTGGCTCTGGCCGGAGACCTGCAGGCCCAGTGCACGGCCTCCAATTACGCCATGCGGACGCTGGGCATCCCCTATGCGGGGCTGTTCGGGGCCTGCAGCACCATGGCCGAAGCGCTGGGGCTTGGGGCTGCGCTCTGCTCGGCCGGGCTGGCTGACGGCCTGCTGGCCATGGCATCCAGCCATTTCTGCACCGCTGAACGCCAGTTCCGCACCCCGTTGAGCTATGGAGCCGTCCGCACCCCGACCGCCCAGTGGACGGCCACCGCCGCCGGGGCCTGTCTGCTGCGCCCCGCCGGGCAGGGGGTCGGCATCCGGGCCGTGACCTTCGGGCGGGTGCAGGACTATCAGATCCGGGACATCAACAACATGGGGGCCGCCATGGCTCCGGCTGCGGCGGCAACGCTCCTGCGCTACCTCGCCGACACCAACACCCAGCCGCAGGAGTTCGATGCCATCTGCACCGGCGACCTGGGCCATGTGGGCAGTCAGCTGTTCCGGGAGCTTCTGGCCGCCGAGGGCCTGCTCCTCAAGAACCATGTGGACTGCGGTTCCCTCCTCTATGATGCCGAGGGCCAGTCGGTGCACAGCGGCGCTTCTGGGCCGGGGTGCTGTGCAGCAGTGCTCTGCGGGCATCTCCTGCCCCGGCTGGAGCGGCGGGGCCAGCGCCGGGTTCTCTTTCTGGCCACGGGCGCGCTGATGAGCCAAACCACCTTTTTGCAGAAGGAGAGCATCCCGGCCATCTCACACCTGGTGGAGCTGGCGGCTCCGGAGGAACAGAACGGAGGGAACACATGAACTATTTCTGGGCATTCGTTGCAGGCGGGGCCATCTGCGTGGTGGGCCAGCTCCTTCTCGACCTGACCGCCCTGACCCCCGCCCGCATCCTGACAGGCTATGTGGTGGCGGGCGTGGTGCTCTCGGCCCTTGGGTGGTACGCGCCGCTGGCTGAGTTTGCAGGCTGCGGTGCCACCGTTCCCCTGCTGGGCTTCGGGCATCTGCTTGCCAAAGGCGTGCGCACCGCCCTTGCCGAAGAGGGAGCCATCGGCATCCTGACCGGCGGGCTGACCGCCGCTGCTGCAGGCATCACCACCAGCCTTGTCTGCGGCGTAGTCTGTTCGCTGGTGGGCCGCAGCCACGACCAGAACTGAAGCAGAACTCTTCCTGGGACGATACACGTTTTTCGTGTATCGTCCTTTTCTGCGCCGATTCGCGTCCTCTGCATGGTATACTTTTCCAGAAAAGGAGATGATAGTCATGCGTGAGACCCTTGCAACGATCCTATGGGAGGGCTGGACAGCCCTCGTGCTCTGCACGGCGGCGGTGTTCCTGCCCGGCAGCGAGGCCCTTACATATCCCGCCGTGCTCTGGCCCGGGCTGGTGCTGGCAGCTGCTGTGCCTGCAGGCTGGGCGTTCTGGGCACTGGCAGAGCGGCCTGCGCCCCTGCCCCCGGAACAGCTGCTGGAAAAACAAAAACCCCCGTATCGGGTTCCCGATACAGAGGTTTTGTTCGTCAGTCGATCACTTGATCTGTCGTAAATCAGGCGTTCTTGTTTGCACGCTTGGCCATACGGCTGATCTTGCGAGAAGCGGTGTTCTTCTTGATGACACCCTTAGCGCGAGCCTTGTCGATCGCGGAAACAGCAGCCAGGACGGTTGCGTCCTTGTCAGCGGCATTCGCATCGATGGCAGCGTCTGCCTTCTTGACGACTGTTTTCAGGTTGGTCTTAATGGCCTTGTTGTGAGCCTGCTCTGCAGCAGCCTGCACGACGCGGTCCTTCTGAGATTTGATGTTAGGCATTCGTTCCACCTCCTTGGCTACCTATAACAGCGCACCTTATGATACCATATTTGCCGTACCAGCGCAAGCCTTTTTTCGATTTTTGTTTAGAAAAGTTTTCAAAATCCCATACTGAAGCTGTAAATCCGGGCCAAAACGGCCCCAAATGCAAATTTCAGATGGGAAAGCGGGATGAATCATGCGGGAAACAGACCTTGCCGATGAGCTGTTCCGGGCACCGGACAGTGCGCCGCCCACCGGTGTGCGGGTGGCCACAGCCAGGCGCGGCGGCGTGACCGTGACGCGGGTGGAGATCGCGCGCGAAGGGCTGGAGCGCCCCCGCGGGCGGTACGTGACGTTGGAAGTGCCCCGCGTCAGCCTGCTGGACGAGCGGGACGAAGCGGTCATCGAACCGGCTGCGGCAGAGCTGCAGGCCCTGCTGCCTCCGGCAGGGCCGGTGCTGGTGCTGGGCGTCGGGAACCGGCGGGTGACCTCCGATGCCCTCGGCCCCCGGACCGTGCAGAAAATTTTCGTCACGATGGGGCAGCATGCCGTCCCGGTGCAGGGCATCCGGCCGGTGGCGGCAGTGGCACCGGGCGTGTCGGCTGCCACCGGGCTGAGTTTGCAGCAGCTGGCCGGGGCACTGGTGCGGGAGATCCGCCCCGCTGCCCTGCTCTGCGTGGACAGCCTCTGCTCTTCCGGCTGGGCCGGACCCTGCAATTCTCGGACACCGGGCTGTTCCCGGCCCAGCCCGGCCACAGCCGCCATCTGGATGCTGCCCGGCTGGGGGTGCCGGTCGTAGCGGCAGGCATCCCGACCCTGATGCAGGCCGAGGAGGGCAGCGACCTTGTGGTGACCCCCCGCGAGCTGGACAGCGTCATCGCCCACGGGGCCGCCCTGCTGGCCGCGGCCATCAACCGTGCCCTGCAGCCCCGCCTGAGCATTGCCCAGCTGGGCTGGCTGACGAGCTGAGGCCTTGGCATTCCGGCACGAAACGTTCTATCTCTACAGGTTCATTTCATACCCTATCAAGAGGGAAGGAGGTGTCCGCCATGCGCCGCAGGCAGGGAGATTTCGGGGCCGGGCCGGTGCTCAGTCTGGCCGGGGCGGCGGCGCTGATGCTGGCGCTGACCGTTTTTGCCCATGGGCTGGTGCTCAGTCTGGCGGCGCTCATCATCGGGCCGCTGCCCGCCGCGCAGACGGCCCTTTCTCTCAGCCGGAAGCAGGCCGCCTCCGCGCAGAGCGGCGAATCTGCGGCAGAAGCGCTTCCGCCCGAAGTCCTCGAACCCGCTCCGGGATCTCTGCCCGCCGCCGCAGACCGCTCCTACCTCGTCCCGCTGGAAGGCGACGACGCCCGGCCCGAAGACGCAGGCACCGTCCTCGAAAAGACCTATCCGCAGGGCAGCGGCGAAAAATACGTGGCCTGTGGGGCGGGCAGCATCAAGAACAACACCCGCGTCCCGGCGGCAGACATCGCGGCAGAGATCCAGAACCCCCTGCCTTTTCAGGTGGAGTGGAACAGCCCGGAGCCGCAGATCCTCATCATGCACACCCACGCCACCGAGGACTACCGCCTCTCGGCCGGGCTGTGGTTCCGCCCCGGCGACGGCTCCCGCACCACCGACCGGAACTATAACATGTGCGCCGTGGGCCGCGTCATGGCCGACACCCTCAATGCCGCCGGGCTGAACACCCTCCACGACGAGACCCTGAACGACTACCCCAGCTACACCGGCAGCTACGCCAACAGCCGCGCTGTGGTGCAGCAGTACTTAGCCCAATACCCCAGCATCAAGGTGGTGCTCGATGTCCACCGCGACGCCATCGAGACCGAGAACGGCTCCCGGATGGCCCCGGTCTGCACCGTGAACGGCCAGCAGGCGGCTCAGGTCATGATCATCTGCGGGTGTGACAACGGCGGCAGCATCTCCCTGCCCAACTACCGCCAGAACCTCCGCTTCGCCGCCGCATGGGAGCGGGCGATGGAGGGGACATTCCCCGGCCTCACCCGGCCCGTGCTGTTCAGCTACCGCTTTTACAATCAGGACCTCACCACCGGAAGCCTGCTCATCGAGGTGGGCGGCCATGGTAACAACCTCAATGAGGCCCTGTACGCCGGGCAGCTGGCCGCCGAGGGGCTGATCAGGGCCTTGCAATAAAAAAGCCCGCTCAGGCATCGCAGCGCCATACCTGAGCGGGCAAGATCCATTATTCGTATACCACGCAGCCCAGAACCGTCTTGCCCAGACGAGCGATCTGCTCCTTCTGGTCGTTCACGCTGCTGTAACGGGAGCAGCTGCAGTCGGCCACGAGCACCACCGCGTCGGCGGCGTTGACTTCCAGAACGGCGGTGGAGGAGACCAGTACGCTCTCGGCGCAGGTCAGCTTCCGGCTGCGGAGGGTGTCGGCAGCCTGCAGCTGGGCGGTCAGGGCAGACAGCTGCTCTGCGGGCAGATCGCCGGTGACGAGGATGCGATCAGCCTTGGGGGCACGGCTGGCAATGGTGGCGGCGATCAGGCGCACCGTCTCGTCGTCGCGGCTGCCATCGGGGCGGCCCTCCAGCTTGTTGAGTTTGGCGTCCAGCTTGACTGCCTTCCGGGCAGCGGCACCGGCCAGCGTACCGAGGACGGGCAGATTGCAGGTGGACTTGAGGTCCTTCGCAGAGTAGACGAGGCCGGCGGTCAAGAACTTGACGACCGCAGCGCCGGCTACCAGGACCACGCCGAGGACCAAGCCGATCACGGCAAACTTCACAAGAGAGGAGCTGCCGTTGCCCGGATCTTTCGGCACTTCGAGGGCAGCCAGGTCCTGATCGGCCTTCTGGATGTTCTGCTCCAGCAGGTCGTGCTGCGCCTGCAGATCGGTCATCTGGTTCTGCAGGCTGGTCAGGTTGTCGCGGGTGTTCTGCTGCTGGTCGCGCAGGTCGGTGGACACGGTGACGCTGCTGGTGCGGGACAGCAGGGTGATGCTGTGGTGCCCCACGGTGGACTCAATCGTCTCGTACAGGCCGTTCATCCGGGCGATGACAGCGTCCAGAATGGCGGTGGCATCTTCCTCGGATGCTGCGTTGATGCTGATGGAGAGCAGGCGGGTGGAGTCGTCGCCCCAGACGCTGACCAGCTCCCGCATATACCGCTCTTCCATGTTGAACTGCTCTGCAATGGCAGAAATGGCCTCGTGGTTGGTCAGCAGGGAGGTGTATGCACTCAGGACCGAACTGGTGTAGTCGGGGTTCTGGTAGTCCATGCCGGGCATGATCTTATAATCGGTGGTGACGTACAGATCCGCTCTGGCGTTGTAGACATTGTAGGGATCGATGCTGTTCAGGACGGACTTTTCCATGTACTCTTCGGCGTTGTCGATGTTGAACTGGACCGTCTGCTGCGAACGCTCGTTGTCGCGCAGCTGCTGGTTGTAGCTCTGCACGTCGGTATCGCGTTTGTTCTGTGCTTCGCGGTACTCGACCATGTCCTCTTCATACGTCTGCTGGGCCGAAGTGCGGGGTGCGGTCTCGCCCTCTTCTGCCGCCTTCTGGACGGCGGCGTTCCACGAGATGTTCTTCACAACAGCCACGCCTGCAAACAGTACGGCGCAGACCAGGGCTGCGGCCGCCATCTGCCGGTATTTGCGCAGGACTGTGAACAGCAGGGAAACGAGGTTGATCTCCTCTTCCTGCTCATACGGGATCTGGTTTTCAGTCATAAATGTCCTCCTAAAACAACAGAGAGTTTGCAGCGCGGGATGCCTCCCCGGAACGCCCGGAAACAGGATGGGTATAAAGCGCACAACATATCATTTTAGATGATATCATTTTTCGGCCCGGAATGCAAGACAAAGTCTTGATTTTTGATTGACAAAGCCGCTTTCCTGTGCTATTTTTAGAATTACCGAAAAGCACAGATCGGGAAAAGTAACGCATCCGGGACGCTTCCAGAGAACACGGCAGTTGCTGCGAGCCGTGAGCGCCCCCTGCGCGAACGAACACCCAGGAGCTGCAACCTGAACCCCAGTTTTTTGCAAAACTGCCAGTAGGTGCGCCGCTGCGCCCCGCGTTACAAGGGCAGCGCTTTCTTTTTGAGATGAGCGCGTGAGCGACCGGACACTTCCGGTAATTCAGGTGGCACCGCGGACATTACAAGACAGC
>ERZ791852.1185-NODE-1185-length-16767-cov-4.916587_pt1 | contig 16767 bp, 12 predicted proteins | sample MGYA00510287_ERZ791852 | MGnify/ENA primary metagenome ERZ791852 (study PRJEB30046, sample SAMN00715257) | human gut metagenome | study: EMG produced TPA metagenomics assembly of the A metagenome-wide association study of gut microbiota in type 2... | reverse complement strand
CCTGGTATAACGTGAATTTTGTTGCAGATGGTGATGAAAATAAATGGCTGTCGGGAATTGGCGCAGGTCCGATTGAAGGATATACCAAAAAGGCAGGAAGTAATGAATATGAGTGGAGTAATATATTTAACGATGGATATGTGCAGCAATACTTTGGACCGGATTCACTCATGGAATATGATACGGTAAATGATATCACGGATTCACAGGATACATCGGGAGAGGAAATCGCGCAGGAGGAAAATGAATCGGGTATCACAATAGAAGAAGCGGGGAATATGATAGACAGCTTTTTGAAAGAGACAGGTTTTTCATCCATCCCGCAGACTGAGAGTTCGCAGCTGAAATGGAGTGGATATAACGAAAGAGCCAATCAGGTGTATCAGGAAGATGATATACATGAGTGTGTAAGTGGTTATAGATTTTACTACAATATCGGAGTTGGCAAAATATTATTTGATGATGCTTTAAACCCGATGGATTACAGCGGATACAATATGAAATATGGTGATAGTATAGAGGATACTTTTGATAATGAATTCTACAATTTTTATATTGATAAATATGGTATAGGTACTTTCTTTATAGACTGCCCGGTAAGTATAGTAAGAAAACAGGAAAATGTAGAAATGCTTCCTTTGGAAAATATATTTGATATTGCCCGGGATGAACTTAAAAACAATGCTGATGAATATGTACTGGATACAAATGTAAAATATTATACTCTAAAACTTGCATACATAAGGGTAAACAACCGGACTGATATGCAAAAATACAGTTATATTCCGGCATGGAGTCTGGAATTGCTGCAGAAAGACACTACAAATGCATGCCCTGTATTTATCAACGCGATTGACGGAAGTGTGATACATACGGACGATCTGAGTTAAGATACAGAATGTTTACATTAGACCGTACCTTCACAGGAATAATTATGTTGTAGAAAAAAATGTGACATATCAGGGAGAATTGGCATATGAGAAAACACACAAGAATACTCGCAGCGGCTATGACGATCGTTGAAGCGATAGTAATCATCTCACTCACAGGCTGCTCAGGCAAAAAAGTGGATTATGGGAATGAGAGCGAAATTAAAGAGACAAAAAATATGTCTGTCTTAGCTGATATCAGGGCAGACTCCGGCTGGAATGAAAACTTTACCATACAGACCGGTAATGGCGAGAAAACAGTATATGTAAATGCAAATATTGTAGTTCCAGACTTCGATAACATGTCGGTTGTTGAGGTGGAAAATGTAAAGATAGATGCTGATTACAAAAAGCGTTTTCTGGATTTATATTTTGGTGGGAACGAGTACTATTATCACGATCCGGATCATTATACTGTTGACGAACTGAATGAGGTCATAGAGTACTGGCAGAAAGAACAGGATGATACTTACAGGGAGTGGTTGGAACAGCGGCTGGCTGAATACAGGGATAAGCTTGAAACGGCAAAGACTACTTATACCGTGGCAAAGGATCTCGAAAACTGTGAAGTATTTGCAGGCTACAAGGGTGATGTGTTCTGTGAGGTGGATTTTGAGGCTCACAAGGTACATGCTTACGCCTTGCATCAGTCCGGGACAGATTACGGTCCACCATCTTTAAGGAATGAGGACTATGATACCATAACGCAGACTTTTCAGGATGATGATCTAAAGGATAAGGCAGACGAGACCTCAAATGAGGGCAGTAAATCTGCCGCATCAGCCAAAAAAGAAGCCGGGGATTTCCTTAGTAAATTGGGAATGCAGGATCTGGTGGAACGAGGTGAATGTGAGTGCAGCTGGATAGGGTTTAATAACAGCGAAGAGGGAAATGACTATCAGACAGCAGTGTGGGGATATATTTATTCATACGCGACCGGCATAGACGGAATCACATTTAAGGATGGATTTGATATGGATACCTATTTGTCGGTGTATGAAGCAAATGATAGTGATATAGATGATGTTACACTGCCTGACAGTACACTTCTTACAGTCACGGATGATGGAATAATTGATGTGCAGATGGAATATCCGGTAAATGTAACACAGATCTATAAGGATGTGGAGCTTATTTCTCTGAAAAATATAGAGCAGATCATCAAGGCGGAGATTACGGAAAATCCTGATAAATATGATATTGCATCGTCATTCAATAAGCTACAGCTTAGTTATCTTAAGATAAGAAGTGACAGTGAGCAGGGAAAATACAGCTATGTTCCGGCGTGGGCACTGTCACGTCTGGTAGACTACTCCAATGAGCAAAATGCTATCTTTGTAAACGCTATAGATGGAACAATCATAAATTTGGAAAATTCACTGTAAAGGAGAGGCTATGAAGAGGAAAAACGTTATTATACCGGCGTTGGTTCTTGCAATAGCATTAACCGGCTGTTCAGGAAAAAAAGTAGATTACAATATGGAAACTGAAAATATAAACACAAAAGCAGGAAGTGATATAAGTGCGTTTGACGACAGTACGAAATGGAATGACAGCTTTTCTGTTGAGACATCTGACAAAAGTGTGGATGTGGATATTTCAGCAGACATTACCCTGCCGGACTGCAAAAGCATGTCGGTTGTTGAGGTGAAGAATATAAAGGTGGGTGCCGATTTCAAAAAGAGTGTGATAGAGGCTTATTTTGGCGATAGTACCGTATATTATCACGACATACCTCATTATACGAAAGAAGAGATATATCACAGCATGGAGGTTGTAAAAAATGAGATTGCCGGGTATCAGCAGGAAATTGATGCGGGACTTATCACAGAAGAGGGCGTCAGCAGGGTGATGAAAAGTGAAAATGATCTGCTGGAACAGTATGAAAAGGCAGAACCGTCTGCACTGGATACGCGTGAAAAAGCTACAGATTATACGGATTGTAATGAGTATCTGGGATATATTGGTAATGTTTTCTGTGAGCTTAGGTTTGGAATTGCTGAGGACGGTTCGCTTGAATATATTTCAGCACAGCCTCTTAAAGCAGGAAGTGAGGGCACATCATATGATAGCAGTGAGTATGGCTATTACGGACCACCATCCTTTGCAGAGGAGCAGGGTGTAGGGGGCCTTAATGGAGGTTCTACAGGTGGAGATACTACCTCTGCATATGACAACGAGTGTGTATTGACCAAAGACGAAGCTGTAAAGAAGTCAGAAGAATTTCAAAATAAATTAGGCAGGGCTTCACAAGTATATATAGGAACCTCAGACTACGAGTGGAGCGCAGGAGTGATAGAGGATGGCGATGATACCGTAAAAACTGATGATAAAGAGAGCGTTATAAAGGATACAGCCTGGGGATATATCATAGATTATGGCGAGGGTGTGGATGGCATAGCGTTTTGCAAGTCACTCGATTTCACCCGGAATATGGATATATGGGAGAAACTCGATAACTATGATGATTTTATGCCATATGGCAGCAGTTCCTTTATTGTGACGGATCAGGGAGTGACGGAATTTACTGTTTCTTACCCGGTTGATATTGTAAATGAGTCAAAAAACGTAGAACTTTTGTCAATGGACACTATAAAAGAGATCATCAAGGATGACATGACAAAGAATTCAGATCAGTATGATTTTACACAAAATCACACTTACAACAATCTAAAGCTCGGATATATCCGTTTGAAGGATGCATCTGACAAGGATAAATATACTTATGTTCCGGCATGGTGTCTGTCAAAACAGGATAAGGGCTACGACAGATATCCGGTGTATGTGAATGCGATAGACGGCACGATCATAAGGATTGATGATCTCATATAAAATTTAGCTAATGGATCAGGTTCATATTTATTTGGAAAAGATGTGGAAAATATATGATTAATAAAAAGAAAAAATATATAGGGCGTTTGACACTTACCGCTGCAATTACCTCTATTTTATTTTCAGGATGTGGGGCGGCACAAAAGGAGCTTGCACAGGCGGACAGAGCTTCCTACGAGAAAATATCATACCAGACAGTTACGGTACAGAGCGGTTCACTCACACCTCAGACTACCATCAGTCTGAGCGCGCAGGGCTATACCAGGTTTTCCTATGGTGCGACAAACCCGGAGCTTACGCTCGAAAAGGTAAATGTGGCAGTGGGTGATCATGTGAAAAAGGGCGATATACTGGTGGCTTTTAAATCCGGGGAGATACAGAAAAAGATTGAGGACTACAGCGGGCAGATCAGCCAGAATAAGCTTCTGGCAGAGCACTACAGGGCTATTATGAAAATCGATGATACTCAGGATTATTCAAGCGATATTGCCCAGCTTGATAAGGATACAGAGGTTGCGCAGCTTTATCTTGATGAGGCAGAGGAAAAACTGTCGAGATATCAGATCACGGCATCCGAGGATGGCACGATCACAGCAATGAACAATTCGCTTTTGGCGGGAGTTTTTGAACCGGGCAGCAATCTTATAACAGAAATCAGCGGAAACGGCAATTACGAGGCTGACAGACCGGAAGGTTATGACTTTAATGTAGGTGATGTATACACGGCAACAGCATCTGATATAGAGTTTGAACTTAAGGTAAAAGAGGTGGACGATAAAAAGGTTGTTTTTGAACCGGTATCGGACATGTCGGCAGTATCGGATGCACAGATATTTTCCATGGAAGTGACGCGCCCTGCTATAGAAAATGCTGTGTATGTGCAAAAGGACGCAGTACATGAGAAGGATGGCAGGTATTTTGTATACACACTGGATGAGAATGGATACAGACAGGCGGTATGGATAAGTGTCGCAGATCAGGTGGGAGACTACCGGATCATCACAGAAGGACTTAAAAGCGGGGATGAGGTGGTTTTGCAGTGAAGAACAGAAACCTTTTATCAATAAAAAAACTGGCAGTACTGGGGATATGTGTATCGTTTGTGGCAGGCGGCTGTGGAAAAATGACAGAAAGCAGCATACCAAAGCTTGAAGAACCTGTAGCGTTAAATGAAGCCTATAGACCTGTGGAATACGGTACGATCGGCTCTATGCATGTGCTGATGGCTACCGCAGTTCCTAGGGATTACTGCAATTACTACAGTGCCAATGTAAATATTTCACAGATATATGTGGAGCCGGGAGATACAGTAAATGCGGGGGATGTGCTTGCAGTCTGTGATGTGGATGAGGCAAAAAAACAGTTGCAGGAATGTAAGGATGCGCTGGCGCATGAGAATGAGACATATGAGATATCCGCTCAGATCTCGGATACGCAGATCAAATTATGGGAGAGTCAGGCAGCAGGGCAGGAGAACAATACACTGATAGCCACAGAACAGGAAAATGAGCGGTACGATAAGCAGCTTCACGAATACCGCGTGCAAAAGATCAATGAGCAGATGGCTTTATATCAGCAGATCGTTGATGATGGAACGCTTAAGGCAGCCCACAGCGGTCTTGTCACTTACATTAAGAAGCTGACAGGTGGAAGGTCTGCTGCGGCATACGAGAATATAGTCATTGTCTCCGATACGGATGACCTTGTGCTGGATATAAAAGATACAGCCATAAATGAGTACAAATACAGCGATTATGACAAGAAATATGTGATAGTCGATGGCGAAAAATATGATGTCACCGAGTCTCAATATACATCAGAGGTTTTGGTACTTTCGAAGATAAACAACCGCTATCCGGATGTGTGCGTGGAAAGCAGGGAAAAGCTGTTTCTTACGGCAGGACATATGTATCCGGTATATTTTGAAAAGACAAAAGCAAATCAGGCACTTGTCGTGGGAAAAGATTCCATCTATAAGGATGGCGATACCAGATATGTCTATGTGAAAAATGATGAGGGCGGCCGCGAGAAACGCATCATAACAACAGGTGAGTATGATGAAAACTATACACAGGTCACAGAGGGCTTAAAAGAGGGGGAGCTGGTCTACTATAATTCTACAGATCAGGTTCCGACAAGGTACAGCAAATATACGGTAACAAGGTCTGACTTTGATATAGCAAACTACGGTGTGAGCTACAGCAGATCTGACGCAGGGACGATAACCGAAACCTGTGATTATGAAGGGCAGATCGTTTCTGTCAATGTGAAGCAGGACGATACGGTAGAAAATGGGATGCTGCTTTACGTGGTGGATACCGGAGAGGGCAAAGCTGCCATAACAGAGGCAAAAAATGAGATCGACTCGGAGAATGAATCCTATGCGCACAAGATCGCAGATTACGATAAACAGGTAAAAGATTTATCTGAAGGTGGTAGCAGCGCAGAAGAAAATAACAAACAGGATGAAAAGCCGGATACAGCATATGAAGAGCAGCAGTTGAAATTGAACTTACAGCTGCTTGATCTGCAGAAAAAACTTGCCGGTGCAGACCACACCTATCAGCTTTCCCGGCTACAGTCAGCATATGACAGCATAAGCGCAGGAAATGACGGCAAAGGAAATATTTCAGTATATGCCAAAAATGACGGAAAAGTTTCAAAGGTGAGTGTCAAGGCAGGAGATAATGTGGAGGAAGGCTCAGATATCTTGCAGATAACCGGAAATTCCACGGACGTACTGCAGGTCCTGGTAAAGGATAGCAATAACTATAAAGTATATACGGACAATATAGCAGATGTGGGAGAGCGCGTATCACTTGAGCTGGACGGTACAACAATCTACGGAAACTGTATCGGTTTTGCCGGTTACGGCAGGCAAGCTCAAAGGGGATATATAAATCAGGATGATAAAGGTGTGCATATTACAGGAAACACAGATTCAGGATATGGAAATGCAGCATTTTATATAAAACTTGACAATGGAATACCGGATGATCTGACCAGGGCATCTGCTGTAAAGTTTTCTTATGTTTCTTTTAAAAAGGTGGTAGTGGTGCCGACTTCGATCATACACAAGCAGGTCAATCCGATGGACAAGGATGATATATCATACTATGTGTGGAAAATTGATGGGGACAGCGTGGTAAAGCAGCCGGTAATATTGAGCGATTATACATCAGGCAGCAATACATTTGTGCTTTACGGTATTGATGAGGGCGATGAAATATGTTTGGCTTCGTAATTAATAAATTAAAAAACAGAAAATGGTTAAATTTGTGTCTGCTTATGGGAGTGGCTTTGTTTATAGCACTTTTTGTGTGCCACGCTATGTTTGAAAAGGGTGCGGGAAATCAGATACTCGACAGACTTTTTACGGATCATGCCACACAGCAGAATGAGTTTCCTGCACAGATGAGCCGCGAGGGAACATATGCGGTGGCAGATTATCCTGATTCGCAGTCAGTACTTGATAAGCTGTCAGGATACGAGCAGAAGTGGACTGAATATGTGGATATAAACAAGGTTTCCTCACAGCAGCTTATCACACTCCCAGGAGGACGCGCGGATACAGAGTTTGGAGGACCTAACAATTATTTTACAATAGGATATCTGCCGGGACTTTCGGAGTACGCGGATGTTGTAAAATCTCAGACTGGCACAGCCACATTCGAATGCTGTATAAGCGAAAAGACAATGGATCACTACGGACTTGTAGCAGGTGAAAAAATCTATTTACATGTACCTGATGGCAGTGGGAAAAAGGAAATTTCTTTCGTTATATCACAGATCTGTCGTGAAAAAGATATAAACGATCCATATTGGGCCAAGACGCTTTCGGATATGGGCGATGTGATATTTGTTTCGCAGGATGTTTTTGACGAAATGATGCAGTATTACAGCGAGGACAATATCAGCTACAGTGATTTTCTCATGCTGGATTACAGGCAGATCAACACGGAAAATGCCTCACTTTATGACGGTTATATGGAGCAGTTTAAGGATGCTGACAAGCTCTACAATGACAACATCCGTGATACGCTGGAGCGCTTTTTTACACAGCAGAAGACGATAAAGCTGATGCTTTGGGCGTTGGAGCTGCCGTGTCTTGTGCTTTTGATTTTATTTATAAGAATGATATCTGTACAGATACTTTCGCTCGAGCAAAATGACATACTTGTTTTAAGAAGCCGCGGTGCGACAAAATTACAGGTATTTATTTTGTACTTACAGCAGTCGGGAATAATAGCGTTTGCGGGCTGTGTACTCGGAATAGTACTCGGATATATAATGTGCAGGGCTGCCGCATCTACAGACGGATTTTTAAGATTTACGGCAAAGGATATAAGCACTTACAAATTTGTATGGCAGATGCTTGTCTATGCGGTGGCAGCGGCAGTTATCATGGTGCTGTTTATCACAGTTCCGGTGTGGAAAAAATCAAAGGATGCCATATCAGAGCGCAGCAGTAGGGGACGAATATCAAAGAAAAAGCCTCTTTGGGAGAAATGCTTTATAGACGTTATACTTTTGGCTCTGTCAGCATATCTGCTTTACAATTACAACAAGCAGAAGAGTACGCTTGCGATATCTGTTCTTGAGAACAGGAGCATAGATCCTGTCATGATACTGGACAATTCGCTTTTTATATTTGCAGCGGCACTTTTGTGCGTAAGACTTACCGGACTTATTATTCTGCTTGTTGACAGGCTCTTTAAAAAGCATTTTTCTCCGGCAATGTATGCATCATTTTTACAGCTAAAACGAACCAGATACAATCAGGGATTTCTGGCAGTATTTCTTATCATGACAGTGGCTGGCGGTATTTTTGACGCGAATATGGCGCGCACCATGAACAGCAATATGGAGCAGCGTATCGTCTACAATGTGGGCTGTGATGCGATATACAACGAGGATTTCAGACTCAGGATACAGTACAATAAAAATGGCTCTGTAAACTGGATGTATGACGAGCCTGATTTCGGTAAATACGAGTCGCTCAAAAATGAGGGCATCTGTGACGGTGTCACGCGTGTGCTTGAGGACGAGAGGGTAGACATTTCCGCAGGCAGTGGTTCGGTTTCTAATGCATATCTTATGGCGATAAACACAAAAGAATTCGGTGAGACTGCGAAATTGCAGAGTGACCAAAATGATGATATTAATGACGCTCACTGGTTCAATTACCTGAATGAGCTGGCAAAAGAGCCGGACGGAGTCATCATTTCGTCAAATCTGGCAAAAGATCTGGGACTTAAAGTTGGTGACAGCTTAAATTACTCAAGGTATGTACCGGAGGCTGTCGATGAAGATCAGATCTACGCATCCGAGAATGTAAAGGTATGTGCCATAGTAAAAGGTTTTCCGGGCTACGAGCGTTACACCTATGAGACAGATGCAGACAAAAATGTGACCGAGCAGGAGAAATACCTGATCGTTGCAAATTATGCTACGGTTGTGGAAAAGTTCGGCATGACACCGTACAGTGTGTGGATGAACCTGTCAAAAGGAAAAACGGTGGATGATATTGTGGGATATCTGGGCGGTGAGAACAGTGAAAATTCAGATAGTACAGCAGACAATTTAACAGACACTCAAAGTGAAAAAGTACAGAGTGAAATATACAGGAATATAACATCCGCGCAGCAGCTTATAGACGAGAATAAAAACTCAGCCACAGTGCAGATCACAAACGGTATGTTTACATTAAGTTTTATACTTTCACTGATAGTGTGCTCAGTAGGATTTTTGCTGTATTGGGTTATGACACTAAAACAGAGGGAGCTGCAGTTTGGTATATACCGCGCAATGGGCATGAGAATGAGAGAGGTAAAAGCAATGCTTTTAAACGAGCAGATATTTTTATCATTTCTGCCGCTTCTTGCGGGAGCAGGCATAGGTATAACTGCAACAGCGATGTTTGTAAGGCTCATATCGATCATATATCTGCCGCAGAAACACAATATCGGAGTAAATGTATATATTTATCCATCTGATATGCTGGAGCTTACAGGAGTACTTTTCGTGGCTGTAGCCGTATGCTATGTGGTTATCAGCAGACTGCTTAAGAGTATGAAGATAGCACAGGCACTGAGGCTTGGAGAAGATAGTTAGCAGATAAAAATGATTTTGTGGTAGTCGGTAGAAAGTTTTTATAGCATGGTAAATGAGGTCGTGACATATGGAAAATGCGATAATTGCTCAAAATATAAAAAGATATTTCAAGGCGGGAGATGGTACAACAGTCCACGCACTTGACGGAGTATCCATGGAGATAAAAAAAGGAACACTTGCCATCTTAAAAGGGCGTTCCGGCTCCGGAAAGACCACACTTCTTAATATCCTTAGTGCGCTTGATATGCCGACAGAGGGAAGTGTGCAGTTTCTGGATAAAAATCTCGAGCAGATGACCGAGAAAGACCGGGAAATGCTAAGGCGGTATGAGATGGGATTTGTATTCCAGTCTATAGCACTAATTCCCACGATGACGGCATATGAGAATGTGGAATTTGCCCTTAGACTTGCGAAAAATAAACGTCAGATACAGAAGAATTTGACTGAAATGGATAATGACATTGGAGATGCAAAAACCGATGTGATAAATGAGAATACGCATGACAGAGTATCAGAGCTGCTGGAGCGTGTCGGACTCTCAAAGCGCATGAACCATATGCCGGAACAACTATCGGGAGGTGAGCAGCAGAGAGTTGCGATAGCGCGCGCTGTGGTTCATCGCCCGAAGGTGGTCTTTGCGGATGAGCCGACAGGAGCACTCGATACCGCTTCCGGATTTGAAGTCATGCGATTGTTCCGTGAGTTGATAGACGATGAGGACATCACAATAGTTATGACCACGCATGATCCGAACCTGATGGAGCTGGGAGATGAAGTGTTTGAGCTTAGTGACGGAATAGTAATTTAAATTAAAAAGGGGAAAAGTAGATGATAAATTGCGATGGACTGGTAAAAATATATGAGACAGACGATAAAAAGGTGATGGCACTGGAGGGACTTGACCTGACGGTGGAAACAGGGGAGATGCTTGCGGTAATAGGAAAATCCGGCAGCGGAAAATCCACCCTTTTAAATATGATAGGAGGACTGGAAACACCCACGGCGGGAGTGCTCACTATTGACGGAAAAGATATTTCCACATATTCAGAAGCTGAAATGGTGAGATACCGCAGGAACAAGGTGGGCTTTGTGTGGCAGAAAAGTGCCAAAAATCTGTTCCCATATCTGACTGTGCTGCAGAATGTCGAGGCAGTGATGATGTTTGAAAATACCGGAAATACCGATAATTTAAAACACGGAGAAATTATAAAAAAACGCAAGGATAATAATAAAAGCTATGCCCTTAAACTGTTAAATGCAGTGGGATTACAGGAGCATAAGGATAAGCTTCCGGCTCAGCTATCGGGAGGAGAGCAGCAACGCGCAGCGATAGCGGTGGCACTGGCAAATAAGCCGGACATACTGCTTGCGGATGAGCCGACCGGAGCCGTGGATACAAGGACTGCTGATACAATCTATGAGCTGTTTCATAAGCTGAACAAAGAGTTTGGTATAACCATCATCATAGTGACACACGATATGGCACTTGCAGGCCGTGTAGACCGCACAGTGCTTATATCTGACGGAAAGGTAAGCACGGAGAAATTGAAGAAACACCCTGCAATGGAATATACGGTATTGGACAAGGCGCACAGGATAAAACTCACTGATGAGATGCTTGAGGCAGCAGGGATAGAGTCTAATAAGGTCAGGGTTGATGTGCAGGATGGAAGGCTTGTGATATCGCGGATTTAAGACATATTAATCAGCAACCATAGTCTTGAGATCCTTCTTAAAGTCTGTAATTCTATACTTTATAAAATTGATTATGCCATCCTGATTAAGATTATCCATAAATGCGTGAAATATCATTTATGTGCGAATTTATGTCATTTATGCAGATTTGATTGCAAATGAATTATAGATTGTATATTATTTATTATAGAGTAAGTTTAGAAAAGGAATACAGGATGATGTACAGAATTGGAATATGTGATGATGAAGAAGCGTGTAGAATAAAAATATCGGAAAGTATAAGAAATATAGCTTTAAAAAATGATATAGAAGTTAAAATTATCCAGTATGAGTCAGGAATTCAGGTTATGGATTGTGAGAAATCTGATATATTGATACTAGACATGGAGATGGAACACATAGATGGTCTGAAAGTCCGTGATTTGTTGGAACAGACGGACAATGAGGTACTGATTATTTTCTGTACTAGCCATGATGAAATAATGAGTAAAGCATATGGGCAAAATGTTACAGATTTTATTAAGAAGCCTGTGAAGGATGAGGAAATGGAAAAGAAATTGCTTCATGCGATAAATATTATTAATAGAAGAGTAAAATGGATTTTTCTAAATACTATAAGTGGACTGACAAAGTTTAAAATTTCAGATATAGTGTATGGTATTGCACAGGGAAGGTACTTAAAGATATACATGTTAGATGGGAGCGAATATTTTATTACAGATAAAGGTGTATCACAGCTTTATGAAATGTTGAAGGATATGAATTTTGCCAGAATAAGCAGGAGCGTTATAATTAATTTTGAAAATGTTAATACAATTGGAGATGAGATAATTATGACAGATGGGGTGAAGCTAAAGAGTAGTAGAAGAATGAAAAAACAAATACAAGAAGATTTTTTTAATTATATGTGTAAAGTGGCAAGGGTTGAAAGAGCAGATAGATGATTTTAGAATTAATATTATTTGAATGGCTGATATGTAAGCTGGAGATTGGTGATATCAAGTTAAAAAAATATTTTGCGTTTATGCTCATAATGTTAATGCAGTTAGGTGAAATTATTGTTATCTTTATTCGACCGACACAAAGCATATGGTATACCATATTAGCGCTTCCGAGTGCTTTAATTGCTACAGGGATACTATTCAAAGAAACGATGTGGCGTAAATTAGCAGTGTTTTTGTTTGCATATGGATATATCGATGTAATAGAATATCCGATTAAAATTATAGTTGGCAGCAATAATGAGTTAGTGGTATACATAATTACTATTATTATAATTTGTCTTATTGGCAAAATAATAAATCAATTCAAAAAAGTGTCGTCCATGATAGCGCGTATTGATCCTATATATTTTATGGCTTCGTCCATGATAGAAATAATCAATATGGGAATAATTGTAATGACCGATGATATAATTTTACCTGGTCAGGATAGACTTAAAATTGTAATAAATGTATTAACAATGATTTCATTTGTTATGTTAGGAATATTTGGAATTGTTTTTATGTTTTTGGGTGCATATAAGAAGCAACTTGAGATAGATAATAAGATAAAACAAAACTATCTGATTATTCAAAAAGAACATTATAGTCAATTGTATTCTCATATGCGAGAAATACGGAAAATAAAACATGATATGAATGCTCATATAAATATATTGTATAATCTGTTAGATACAGAACAATATGATGAAGCTGTTAAGTATATATATGACATCAAAATGCATTATGATATAGGTAAAAAATTGGAATCATATTATGATAATGGAATAATTGATGCAATTATCTATTACTTTAATCAAAAAAATCCATTAATTAAGTTTATTTGTATGGGAAATTTTAGTGGCAGGAATGAAATTTCTGATTTAACAATTTGTACAATACTTTCAAATTGTATTTCAAATGCAGTTGAAGCATGTAGTAGATTACAGAAAAAAAAGAAAGAAATTATGATTAATATATCAAATGTGAAAAATTATATGGTCATTATGATAGAGAACCCTATTGAATGGGAAGTTGATATATCTAAGTTGGGGAGATATACATCAAAGGATGATAGATTATCACATGGATATGGGGTAAGTAATATAATAGATGAAGTCAGGCTGTGTGAAGGAAATTATAACTTTTGCGCAGATGATGGAAAGTTTAGTGTAAGTATTGCAATAAAAAAATAAATACCATTCGTTACAAAAAAAGTACCGCTCATTCTTAAGGTGTTGAAAACAAGTTAGAATAAGTGGTACTGTTTTTATATAAACGAAAGAGAGGTACTAAAGAATGAATAATACATCAATGAACAGTGACGTATGGCTTATAATAAAAAAACTATTAGGATTATAGTTATTGAAATCTGGTTGATAAGGGAATAAAGAATGAGATACACTTTCATAAAACAACATGATGCAACAGACTGTGCAGCAGCTTGCATGGGCATGGTCTGTCTGCACTATAAAAAAGAGACAACAATTACAAAATTACGTGATATGATGGGAACAGACCTGAAAGGAACAAACCTTATAGGATTGTCAAAGTGTGCAGAAGAACTTGGATTTAACTGTCAGGCTGTAAAAGTAGATAAAGAGGGTTTTGTTAGCAGATATACATTACCGGCTATAGCAAATATCGTGACAAAGGAAGGCTTATCGCATTTTGTAGTGATATTCAGAATCACAAAAAAATATGTGATAATAGGTGATCCGGCTAAGGATCTTGAGAGACTGACTATAGACGAGTTTTATAAGAAATTTACAGGGGCCATGCTCCTGCTGAAACCAAATAGTGAGTTTGAGCGTGAAAAGATAAAGGGAACGAAGTTATTCGACAGATATATAAAGCTGCTGCTTCCACAGAAGAAGCTGTTTATATATGCTCTTGTAGCATCACTTCTGGTTACGCTTCTGGGAATTTTATCATCACTTTTTAACAATATAATATATGATGAAATACTTCCGTATCAGCAAAAAGATGTATTAAAGATGATGCTTGCGGTATTTCTTGGAATATCATTGACATCTACATTTGTAAGTTTTGTGAGACAGTGGATTCTTATGCACCTGTCAATAAAGATAGATATACCACTTATGCTGGGGTATTTTGAACATATATACAAATTACCGATGAAATTTTTTGCGAGCCGTAAGACCGGTGATATTACAACCAGGTTTTCGGATGCATTTACCATAAAAGACATATTTACCAGTATAGCATTATCACTGATCATGGACATATCAATGGCTTTGATAACCGGAGTAATACTTTTTCAGATGAATCCAAAGCTTTTTGCAGTGATCATAATGATGACACTCATAAGTATTGTGCTCGTATTTATATTTAAACAGCCATATAAGAAGATAAACGAAGAACAGATGCAGCAGTCATCCATACTCAACTCGGAAATAATAGAAGGGCTTCGCGCAGTTGAGACAATAAAGGGAAATGCTAATGAGGATATAGAGCTCGAAAGCATAGAGCGGGAATACATAAAATCTCTTAGAATAAGTTATAAAGAGGGCATGCTTTCAAACGTGCAGTCAACAATATCGAGTGTTATATCGGGAGTTGGGAATCTGGTGCTTCTGTATGTAGGAATAATGCAGGTCATAAATAACAACATGACGCTTGGAAGCTTCATGGCATTTAACACACTTGCAGGATACTTTATGGATCCTATAGGCAATCTGGTAAGCCTTCAGTTATCCATTCAGGAAGCAAATATTTCAATGAAAAGGCTTTCTGAAATCATGGATTATGAGAGAGAACAGAAAAGCGAGAGACAGTATCAGGAGATATCAAGCATTGATGGAGATATTAAGCTTGATCATGTCACTTTCAGATACGGAAACAGAAAACCGGCTTTGGATGATGTGAGCTTTATTATAGAAAAAGGACAGAAAGTGGCACTTGTGGGGGCAAGCGGAAGCGGAAAATCTACAATAGCCAAGCTACTGCTCAAATATTATGAGCCGGAGGCGGGGAATATAACTATAGATGGGATGGAGATATCAGAATATAAGAATGACGATATACGTCATGCGATATCATATGTGCCACAGAATATAGAGCTTTTTTCAAAAAGTATTTATGACAATATAAGAGTTACGAGACAGAGTGCAACGCTTGACGAGGTAAAAGAGGCTGCAAAAGCCGCTGATGCCCATGAATTCATAAAGAGACTGCCGATGCAGTATTATACTTATCTTGAGGAAGCAGGAAATGGTCTGAGTGGAGGCGAGAAACAGCGAATTGCACTTGCAAGAGCATTTCTAAAGGAAAATCAGTTTTATATCATGGATGAATCCACAAGTAATCTGGATTTTGCAACGGAAAATATAATCTTCGATATGATATACAATAAATTCAGAAAAAAGACCATGCTCATTATTGCGCACAGGCTTGCAACAGTAAAAAACTGTGACAAGATAATAGTCATGGATAAAGGGAAAATTGTAGAACAGGGAACACATCAGCAGTTGCTTGAGAGGAAGGGACTGTATTACAGACTGTGGGAAATGCAGCAGGGAAATTTTGTTATCAAAGAAGACTCAGATAAGGATGAACAGTTTGCTGAGAATTTTGAGGATGATGATGAGGGTGTAATGAGCTACATCTAGATGATTAATTTTTGTATGTAAAAGCTTTACATAGAGTCATGACTGTCTGCAGACGGGAATGGCAAAAATAAAACAAATGAAGGAGGTACGCATATATGGATATGTGTTACGATGGAGCACTGGTGCTCCCTAGCAGTTATGCTGTAATGAATGAAAATGAGATGAATTATGTTGAAGGAGGAATAGCTGTATCAACAGTAGTAGGTATAGTTACTGCGGTAATAGCCACATATGGTGCCACATATGGTGCAGGAACGGTATGTGGTAAAAGATTATATTATGCTGGCATGAATACTACTCAAAAATGGTCTAAGTGGAAATGGCAGACTAGAGCTATTGTAATTGGAACTGCTAGCAGTCTGGGAATTGGTGGTGCCATTGCAGGTACTGTTTTTATGCTTGGTTTGGAAAATCAGTTATATGATATGATGTAGTATAATTATATTTAAGTTCATATATGGATTTACAATCCATATATGAACTTGATGGAGGAATGAATATGAAAACTAACCTTGAACTTATTTTACTAGTAATTAACTGGGTAATTGTTGCAATACAGGCATTTACTATATTTTTATATGGAAA
>ERZ791852.1179-NODE-1179-length-16798-cov-4.658783_pt1 | contig 16798 bp, 13 predicted proteins | sample MGYA00510287_ERZ791852 | MGnify/ENA primary metagenome ERZ791852 (study PRJEB30046, sample SAMN00715257) | human gut metagenome | study: EMG produced TPA metagenomics assembly of the A metagenome-wide association study of gut microbiota in type 2... | reverse complement strand
AACTGGCTATCACTAACATCAACCGCGTTGTAGGTACCTTGGTTGGTTCTGAGGTGACACGTCGTTATGGTGAAAGTGGTTTGCCAGATAACACAATCAAGTTGAACTTTGAAGGTTCTGCAGGTCAATCCTTTGGTGCTTTCATTCCAAAAGGCATGACATTAGAACTCGAAGGGGATGCGAATGACTACCTCGGTAAAGGTTTATCCGGTGGTACCATCGTTGTTTACCCACCTAAGAAATCGATCTTTGAAGCTGACGAAAATATCCTTATCGGCAACGTTGCCTTCTATGGTGCTACATCTGGTACATCCTACATCAATGGTGTAGCTGGTGAACGTTTCGCTGTTCGTAACAGTGGTATCACAGCTGTTGTAGAAGGTGTAGGCGACCATGGTTGTGAATACATGACTGGTGGCGAAGTGCTCGTACTCGGTAAAATCGGCCGTAACTTCGGAGCAGGTATGTCCGGTGGCTATGCGTACATCCTCGATTGCGATGAACGCTATGTAAATACAGGTCTCGTAGAATTACGTCCTGCTAATAATGATGACCTTAAACGCATTAAAGAATTAGTAGAACAACACGTATTGCATACTAATTCCGCTAAAGGCCGTCACATCCTTGAAAACTGGAATAACTTTGTAAACAGATTTACAAAAGTTGTACCTGTAGCATACGAAGAAATGCATGCTGCTATTGAACGATTCAAAGAACAAGGCTTGTCCTTAGAAGAGGCTCAATTGGCTGCATTTAAAGAAAAATATGCAAAATAAGTTCTAATCTAATATAACTTAGAGAGAATGTAATGTAGAATGCCTCTATAGTTTTGACTATAGAGGCATTTTCATGTATAATATTTGTATTGCAATATTGGATCATGGCAGTTCTCGGGCCTGTGCAATGGGGGCCTGTGAATCGTGTCAGGACTGAGAGGTAGCAGCACTAAGCGGTAACCTTCATGTGCCACGGGGAACCCGGGGGCTGTCGTGATCGAATATTGCAAGGCGGCCTTGGGGGCCGCTTTTTTTATTCTATTATTGAAGCTAAAATGGGTATTAGTTACATGCAAAGAGGACGTGAAAGGACGCCCTCTTTTTTGTGTAATATGGTATAATAAAGTATTGCTAATTACGGACTGTTTACAGGGAAAGGGGGTGTTCCTATGGCATATATGGCGCTATATCGTAAGTATCGTCCACAGACGTTTACCGATGTGGTTGGGCAACATCAGGTATCAGATACGTTGATGCGCGCTATTCGCGAGGATAAGGTGGCTCATGCGTATCTATTTGCCGGCCCGCGCGGGACTGGTAAGACGAGTATGGCTAAGATTTTTGCACGTGCCATTAATTGTGAACATGGACCTACTGACCATCCTTGTAATGAATGTAGCGTATGTAAATCGATTTTGAGTGGTCAGTCTATGGACGTCCTCGAAATTGATGCGGCGTCGAATCGTGGTATCGATGAGATTCGTGCTTTACGTGAAAGTGTAAAGTTTATGCCTGTAGAGGGGCGTAAAAAGGTATTCATCATCGACGAAGCCCATATGCTTACCAATGAAGCGTGGAATGCCTTATTAAAGACGATAGAGGAACCACCAGATCACGTGATGTTCATCTTTGCGACCACTGAGATTGAAAAACTGCCTGTTACCATCGTATCTCGTTGCCAACGATATACATTTAGACGTATCACATCTGATGATATTGCACAGCGGTTACAATATGTTGCGGATAAAGAAGGCTTTGCCTTAGAAGATAATGCAGCACGTCTCATCGCGGTTCATGCGGATGGTGGCTTGCGCGATGCGTTAAGTATTCTCGATCAATGTGTGGGCATGGCCAGTGGCGAGATTACACCGGCCGTTGTAGAGGAACTCATTGGCCTCGTTAGTAAGGACTGGATTATTAAATTCCTATCTGCCTTACACGATGGAGACGGGCCAGCCGTATTAAAATATATTCAAAATGCGCTTAGTGAAGGACGTGATGGGGCTCAAATCATGGAGGCCCTTACGCAACACTTACGAGCTCTATTGATTGCTAAGGTCGCTCCTGATGCGGAGGAATTAAAGGTATATGATTCGTTCCGCACTGAATTCTTAGAACAAGCACAAGATATTGAGTTTGGTACTATTAATCAATACATTAAGCAATTGCAATCCATCATGAGCGATGCAAAACAGGTAGATAATCCACGGACTGTTATTGAAATGGGATTGCTCGTATTATGTGCTGGTATTTCAAAAGCGAATGATGATGTAGAAGAACGCTTATCCGCCTTGGAGCATTCAGAGCGAGAATCTCGCGAAGGGCTTCTTAACCGATTAGTTAAGTTGGAGCAACACGGCCCATCGATGGCGGCGCCATCTATTAATTTTGTGGCTACATCTAATGCATCAAGATCAAATGTGGTAGATGATGATTTTATTCCACCGCCTATGGAGGAATACGAATCTGTTACGATTCATGAGGTGCCAACAAATTATCGGCCTTCACCTACTGTAGCAGAATCAAATCCTAGCAGCAATACTCAAATGTCGGCTACGGGTGTGACGCCACCGCCAATTACAGGAGCTGTACCACCTATCCATGGTGTTGGTATGACGCCACCACCGATGACTAATTCTGGTGCAATACCAACTAATACAGGCGCATCTCGGACGATAAGGAAGACGGGACGGCAGAAGAATAGTGGTATTAGCCAAGTCGCAGTTATTGGTGAAACCATGGTGGACTCTGCGGAATATAGAACCATTCAGACTACTGTGATAAAATATCTAAAGGACAGCGATAAGGGATTAGCATATAATATTATTGGTCAAGGCCAAGTTATTTATGTAGATCGTGAAAAAGCAGTAGTAGCTTTTAAAAAGGGAATATCCCTTACATTGGCTACTAATGAAGCAAATCGCAAGGAAATTGCATTAGCGTTCCAATATGCGTTGGGCTATTCCGTGTCTTTAGAGATTGTCGATATAGAGACAGATGTCTATAAAGAATATATGATGGCTAGCGGAGCGCGGTCTAATCGAGCTGTACAGCCTAAGAGGTCACAGCCTACACCGGTTGTTGAGGCCCCGCCACCACCGGTAGAAACAGACTTACTTGATAATGGTGAAACAGTATCCTCTACGCCTATAGCGATTCAGGATACTGAAGAGCAGTCTGGAGCTACTATACAATCTGAAACCCAAGATGTATCTGGTGGTGTAAAACCGCCAGAGCCTATAAGCTCCGAAGCTCGCAATAATGCTAGAGAGGCTGCGTTAGCTGCTCTTAAAGCAAGAGGTATAAAACCACCGAGCAGTAAGGGAGATGAGGATTCATCTGCTAAGAAAAAGACGTCTCATGATGACGGTGGTATACCCGTTATGAGTTTAGACGGAACACAGGTAATGACCGATGATGGTGAAGTTATCAATCGGCCTATGGATAGCGGCGCCACCGTGGAGGTAGAAGCCGTCCCAAAGCGTGAATACCAGTGGGACCCTGAACATATGGGCGTTGAAGAACAACAAAACCCACTGTTGGCTAAAACATTAGAGAAACTTTCAGAAGACCATGACATTTATGTAGAGGTCATAGAAGAGTAAATTATAATTTTCAGTATATAGTTAATTTATTTTGCAAGGACTTTCACAGTTCTATAAGGAGGAAATACAATGTTCGGTAAAGGTATGGGCAATATGGCAGGCATGATGAAAAAAGTTCAAAAAATGCAAGCTGACATGAAAAAAATGCAAGAAGAGTTAAAAACTCGTACAGTAGAAGCATCCGTAGGTGGCGGTGCTGTTACCGTTGTTATGAATGGCGAAAAGATGATTGAGTCTTTGAAGTTGAATCCGTCCGCAGTTGATCCTGAAGATGTGGAAATGCTTGAGGATTTGGTGATGGCTGCTGTTAATGAAGCAAGCAAAAAGGTAGATGATTTATTGTCTCAAGAAATGGGCAAGGTAACAGGTGGTCTTAACTTGCCAACAGGTTTATTCTAAATGACAAACGCATTAGAACGGCTCGTAGAACAGTTACGTAGATTGCCAGGCATTGGATCAAAATCTGCCCGTCGCTTGGCATACCATCTTGTGGAAATGCCGCAAGAAGAGGTGGACCGATTGGTCAATACCATTGTTGAAGCCAAAGGGGCAACCCGCCATTGTTCTATCTGTTTTAATCTATCTGCGCAGGACCCTTGTGAATTTTGCTCGAATCCTAATCGGGATCAAACCACGATTATGGTGGTTGAAACGTCTCGTGATGTGATTGCCATTGAACGCAGCGGTGATTACAAGGGGCTCTACCATGTCTTAGAGGGGGCGTTGTCACCTTTAGAGGGCATCGGTGCTGAAGACATTCGCGTTAAAGAGCTGATTGCTCGTTTGCGTGATGGTGTCGTACAAGAGGTTATTCTCGCAACGGACCCTGATGTAGAAGGGGAGGCGACAGCCTTATATTTGGCACGTCTACTAGCGCCGACTGGCATCAAGGTAACGCGTATTGCCCGCGGTGTTCCTGTAGGTGGAGATATCGAATATGCCGATGAATTGACCTTGGGCGGTGCCGTTGTAAACCGCCAGGAGATGAAAGGATAATATGAACATATTACTCGCGCCATTATTTGCAGCGCCTATGACTGAGGCGATTATATCTGTATTGGTCATTGTTATCGCCTTGAAACTTGCTTTTTTTACTATTAAAAAGGTAGCTCTAAATGTAGTATTAGGCATTGTGACATACATGGTATGCATTCATATATTGCATATACCAATGGATATTGGCTTTGGTGTGTGGGCTTTGACCGTACTATTTGGCCCCATTCCGATGGCTCTGGCCGCTCTATACTACGGCTTATAATATAAGGAGAGGATATCATGGTTATCAATAGCGAACAACAACGCGTCATCGATGAACTAGATAGAAACATCCTCTTGTTGGCGTCCGCTGGGACCGGAAAAACGAATACACTGGCTTATCGAGTGGCTCACATTATTGAAAGTGGCCGCTGCGAGGCGCATCAGATTTTGTGCATGACCTTTACAAATAAGGCGGCACAAGAGATGAAGTCGCGCATCGAATCCCTCGTTGGCCAACCTGCAAAGGCTGTGGAGATTAGTACGTTCCACAGCTTTTGTTTTTACGTTCTTCAACAAGAGGGTAAGCGAGATGAGTCGCTCTATACAGATGTGACTATATTTGATGAAGAGGATTGTAAAGAACTATATTTGCCATATAAACCGAGAAATATGCGAGATATGAACTTTGCTAGCCTTATAAGCATGGTAAAGGAATATCGTTCTGTGTATGAATTCTATTCTGAATCGTTGATAGATGATTACAAACGAACGATACAACGTTTAGAGCAGGAACAATCTAAGCAAATAGAGAAATTATTTTACAATTACAATACTCTTGCTACTGAGGACTTGTCGGACTTTTGGGCGCATGGTCATGAATGGATTGCTCGTTATGATGAAAGTTTACAATCCGTTCACGGCGTTGATTTTACTGATTTAATCTGTGGTGTGCATCGACTATTTCAAAATCCAGATATTCGAGAACGGTGGCGTAGTCGCTATCAATATATTTCCGTTGATGAAATGCAAGATACGGGCTCATTAGAATATAAGGTTATGGAAATGCTATGGGAAGGCAATCACGTTCTTTTATGTGGCGACTATTTCCAAACTATCTACGAATGGCGCGGCTCAGATCCGTTCCGTTTATTAGAGGCATTTACCCGTGATTTTAACCCTCTAAAAATCATATTCTATAAAAACTATCGCTCTAATCGCACTTTGTTTACAATGGCTTTCAAAACATTGCAAACGATGTTTCTTCAACTGGTAGGCGATGTATATGATGAAATGCCAGAGGCCAACAGTGCTAGTGATGGGGCACCTATCCTCGTGAAAGGTTGTCGCAATGAATATACGGAATCAAAATTTATTTATGACCGTATTTGCGCGCTTCCAAAGGACGCATCTATCGGTGTGTTGGTTCGCGATAATCGCAAGGCACAGCGTTTAAGTGAACAGTTTGAACGATATAATCAAGATAAGCCAGAATCTGAACGTCGTCCGTTTATGATTATTGATGAATATAAATTCTTCCGCCGTCAGGAGATTAAAGATATCATGGCATACTTTAAGCTCTTGATGAATCCTAATGATGCGGTCAGTGCGAAACGCATTATTAAACGCTATGTATCGGGCATTGGCGACGCGCGTATTCGAGATATTGAAAGTCCAAAAAATCGCAGTGTAGGGTTAAAATTGACGGATTTTATGGATATGCCCATCTTTGAAGCCGAGCCATATGCCAAATTGGTAGCTGGTCTTGCGGTGGGTGAAGTCGTAGTATACGATGTAGAAAGCACCGGTACGGATACGACAGAAGACCGAATTGTCCAGATTGCAGCGATGCGCATTGATAAAGATGGCAATGAAATAGAACGGTTTGAACGTTTTATCAATCCTGGTAAATCGGTAGGTACCTCTCAACTCGTTCATGGCTTTACAGATGAATATTTAGCAGAGCATGGTGAAAGCCCTGAAGTTGTATTAGAGGCTTTCAAAGAATTTTCTAACAATCGTATCATTGTAGGTCATAATGTAAATTATGATATTAGTATTTTGAGCCACGAATTAGCGCGCCATAATTTAGGAGAGCCTCAATTTAAGGCCGTATATGATACACTAGATATCTTTAGACGGTTCTATCCCACACTGGAAAATCATAAGTTAGGATTTTTATCAAACTATTTTCCTATCAATCATAGGCCTACCCATAATGCGATGGATGATATTATCGCTACGGGCCAATTATTAATCTACGCAGTCCGTGAAAATATTGTGCCCACAACGACGGATCGCATGGTAGCCATTAATCAATATAAGGCGGCTTTCACAACGATTGCGTCTCAAATGGCGACTTTACGCAGAAAGATGCATACCGATAATCCTACGGAATTATTGGCCTATATTATGAATCAAATGGGCGTACTAGACTATTATAAGAGTCATGGCGAAATGGCCAAGGTTGAACATATACGAGATTTGTATCGTATTATGGAATCATTAGATAAGGAATATGAAGGTACAACGGGATTAGCTCGTCTCAATCATATTTTGCAATTAGCTGCCTTGACGGCTGGTGAGCCACAACAGATGAGTAAACAATCTAAGATACCGATTATTACGGTTCATCAAGCAAAGGGTAGTGAGTTTGACCATGTATTTTTGGCGGGTATGAATCAAGGGACCTTCCCTAGTTTTATGTCCTTACGCGAGGGCAATGAGGATGAAGAAAAACGCTTGTTCTATGTGGCCATTACGCGACCAAAACAGGAGCTGGTTATTACCTATACCAATGAATCACAACGGGGCCAAGGCACAGCGCCAAGTGCATTCCTCGATTATATGCCACGAGATCCAAAACTCGTAGAAAGGAGTATGTAATGGCACGAAAAACACATAGACCAGATGATATACTTTGGTTCATTACCGCTAGTGATTTGAAAGCAATAAGAGATACATCATCCGATATTGTCACATTGGGGGCCGTATTAGATACTAAGTATCCAAGAAAAGCGATGGTAAAGTTATTTGATGAGAAATTAATCCATGTAAATGGTCACAAAGCAACACCTCATACAGAGGTTGCCGTAGATGATGAAATTTGGATAGCTATGGCCAAAGAGAAGATTGATCATGCGCCAATTGCAATGGATTTACATATTCTCTATGAAGATGACGATTTGCTCATTGTGGATAAGCCTGCCGGTGTTACGGTAAACTCAAAAGATCAAGTATCCCTTGCTAATGGCATAGCTTATTATTTTAAGGACCGAGGTATTAAAAGAAAGATTCGCTTCTTAAATCGCCTTGATCGTGATACTACAGGGTGTATAGTGATTGCCAAAAGCGGTTTAGCTCAAAGTTTATATCAACAACAAATGGATGATAACACATTTGAAAAGTGGTACATGGCTATTGTTGAAGGCCTTGTCGAATCAGATTCGGATTCGTTGGTGCTTCCTATGGATAGAAGTATTGATGGCATTCATTACGAAGTAAATTCTAAGGGGAAAGAAACACGGACTGATTTTACCGTTTTACATCGATATCCGAATGGAGCTGTGGATAACTCTGTGTATAACCTACAAAATATTGTGGATATATCCCATGAAAATGTGGACAGCACAGTGAATACTGTGGATAAACAGGGGGGGGATGTGGATAATTCTGTGCATAACTTTGGGAATCAGCCTTGTACAGCGGTGGCAGTTCGCTTATATACAGGTAAAACACATCAAATCCGAGTGGCCTTTAGTCATATAGGTTATCCTTTGTTAGGGGATACATTGTATGGGGCGAAATCTACGGGAGAAACATTTGCACTACGTGCAATAAAGGTTGTTTTTACCCATATGCGTTCTGGAGACCGTATAACCGTTCAAGCTTAACTAGAATGGGCATTCAGTAGTAGAATGAGTTCTTAACTATATAAAAGTTTCTAATTGAGAAATGAGAATGACTGATAAGTTCAGTAAAATCAATGGATTTCGTGAAAATATATCAAAAATTATAGTGACAAATGATAATCCATAAGCTATAATACAAATAAACGTACACATATAAATTATTTAATATTGTACATATAGTATGTAAGAGGTGTAATAGTATGATTTTACAAGAAAATAGTGCTGAACGTAATCGGGGTATTACGCTCGCCAGTATTAAGGGCATTATAGGTAATGTGGTGCTTGTCATTTTTAAAATGATAATAGGATTGGCATCGAATTCCATCGCCATAATCCTTGATGCGGTAAATAACTTAACAGACGTTCTTTCTTCGGTGTTGACAATTGCCGGTACAAAACTGGCCGCAAAAGGAGCCGATAAGGAACATCCATTTGGACATGGCCGTATAGAATATATGACCACCATGGCTATTGCTTTCATCATTCTCGGTGCAGGCATTGGGTCCCTTAAGGAATCGATAGATAAAATTCTTCATCCAGAGGTATCCACATTTGATATTCCAAGCCTTGCTATCATCGCTGTTGCTATCGTTGTAAAGGTTGTGATGGGGCGATACATTAAGTCTCAAGGTGAGAAATATAAATCTGATGCCCTCGTAGCGTCTGGTATTGATGCTCTTTTTGATGCGGTGATTACCTTTGCCACATTGGTATCTGCTGGCCTTGTATATTTCTTCAATGTAGATATTCAAGGCTATGTAGGGGCTTTAATTTCGCTATTAATTTTGAAAGCAGCCTATGAGATCTTGCGGGATATGTATAATCATTTGCTTGGTGTTCGGGCCGATGATGATCTTATCCGAAACATCAAAGAAACTATCGCGCAACATCCAAATGTAGGCGGTGTGTATGATTTAGTATTAAATAGCTATGGACCAGGTGAAGTGATTGGTTCTGTTCATATTTCGTTGCCAGATACGATGACAGTGGGTGAGATTCATCCTTTAACTAAAGGAATCGCAGTTCATCTTTATAAAAAGTTTGGCATTAATATGACTGTCGGCGTATACGCAGAAAATCAACCAAGCGTAGAAGTTCTTGAAATCAAAAAAGCGCTTGATCAAGTTATCAGTTTGTATACTAATGTAGTCCAAATCCATGCCTTCTACGTACGAGAAGATAAAAAGATTATCTATTATGATATTATCTTTAACTTTGATGAAGAAGATCCACATGGTACATTAGAAAAGATTAAGGCGGAACTTCATAACCGTTATCCAGATTATACACAATTTGCTATTGTGGATACGGATTTTAGTAATTAGTTTTATATAAAGAATAACCGATATGTATCCTTGTATGAGGAACATATCGGTTATTTTTATGGGGCTGGATCGTCACTTGATAAATACATTATTTATGCCTATAATGAATTGTATAAAATATAGTTAGTTATATATTATATATAGTATGGAGAGAACTATGAATAAATTGGTATTATCCACATTAGCAGTTATGACTGCAGTTAGTATCTGTGGCGTGCAACCTGTAGATGCTAAATCAGTTAAACCAGATCCAACCATGACTATGTTGCAAATGCCGAAGAATGATGAAATCTCGGTAGGTAATGGTACTACAAAAGAAATCAATAAACAAACACAATCATTAGTGAATAATGTTGCCGTGTCCACTAGATCAATGATTAAGAAGAATTGGAAAACCATCTATATTAAGGCAGTACCATCTGACAATACAGTTCGTTTCTACTATACGGATACGATAGGCCAAGTTTATAGTGGTCAAACTATTAAAAATACTGGTTTATCTACGGGAAAATATAGAGCAGGAGCATTACGTCAGGCTCAGGCGTTGCAGGATTTGTATATGTATTTACAACAAACGAATCAGGAAATTCCTTCTTCTATAGATATTATCGTTACCAGTCAAGGTCGTCGGATTCGAACCATCATGAATTACGATGAAAATATAGGAGATAGTTCAATCTATCAACAAAATTATGAACAAATTAATTTCCCAAATTTGAAATAGTTTGGATATAGTGAAAGCCCCTACCTCGGTGAGGTAGGGGCTTTGTGTTAAATTACATAATCATCGTGATCATCTGTTGTTTGTTTTTTAGCTTGCTTTTTAGCACCTGCTAGGTCTAATAGTTCTTCTTCAAGTGTATCTTCATCCCCTGTATTGAGCATGGAGTAGAAGGCCCATAAGATAATGAACCAAACTGGTGTGAAGAATAAGGCAACTCTTGTGTCATCATTCAAGGCCAAGATAATGAGGATGAACGCAAAGAATGCAAGAATTAAATAGTTCATCACTGGATATAGAGGCATTTTAAATTTAGATTTTGCCGCTAATTCAGAATTTTTTTTGCGATATTTTAAATGGCAAATAACCATGATAGCCCAGATGAAAATGAAGCAGAAGGTAGAGATAGATGTAATCATAACGAAGACTGCTTCTGGCATGACATAGTTGAGTACCACTGTAATAAGTAGTACGGCAGCAGAGAAAATAGTCGCTTGATATGGCACGCTACTATGTGTTAAGCGACGCATTGATTTAGGTGCGTGACCGCGTTTTGCAAGGGCATAGATCATACGACCTGTACTAAAAATACCAGAGTTTGTAGCTGATGCGGCAGAGGTAAGCACAACAAAGTTGACGATACCTGCTGCTGCGGTAATACCAACTGCTGTAAATACGGCCACAAATGGACTGGCTGCAGGGTTAACGGCTGTCCATGGGTAAATACTCATGATGATGGCCAAGGAACCAATATAGAACAAAATAATACGCAAAGGAATATTATTGATGGCCATTGGAATAACCTTTTCAGGGTTTTCAGTTTCACCTGCTGTCAAACCTACAAGTTCAATGCCGGTGAATGCAAATACAACCATTTGGAAGGATAAGATAAAGCCCATCGTTCCATTCGGGAACCATCCGCCGTAATTCCATAAATTACTAAAGGCGGCAGCAACACCAGCATCGGTACTAAATCCAGAGAAAATCATGATTAAGCCGATGATGATAAGGGACACAATGGCAATAACCTTAATCATGGCAAACCAGAATTCCATTTCACCAAAGTGCTTTACGGCTGTTAAGTTCATGAGTAATAGAGCTATTAAGACGACGAGGGCTGGTACCCATTGAGGGAGCCATGGTATCCAGTATTGCATATACAGTCCGACGGCCGTTAAATCGGCCATGGCTAGTGATAGCCAACAGAACCAATATGTCCACCCTGTGATGAACGCAGCGCGATCACCTAGATAATCCTCTACAAAATCGATAAAGGAATGATGATTAAGATTAGATAATAATAATTCCCCTAACGCTCTCATTACAAAGAAACATATAAGACCAGTAATGAGATAAGCAAAAAGAATGGATGGACCTGCCAAATGGATGGCCCGACCGGAACCTAAGAATAAGCCTGTACCAATGGCACCGCCGATGGCGAGCAATTGTACGTGGCGATTCTTAAGGCCCCGCTCTAACTGATTCGTATCAGACATAGTAAAGACCTCTTTTCTACAAACTACCTATAAATACAAAAAGCCATGGATGACCATAACTTTCATAATCTATAGAATATATAAAACTATTTTCTTATGATACAGTATCTATTATAAAAAGTCAAATGTATTTTTACAGTAGACATATCCTGTGAATAGTATTATTAACATACGAATAAAAGAAAGCGTATTCATACTTTTAAAAGCATACTATGCGTTAAAAGGTTTTCATAATTTGCTATAATAATTGATAGATTATCTTTTACTAAAGTCGTGGAGGTTATTATGAGACGACAAGACAGAAGAGTTACAAATATAGAAGAAATTAAGGGCATTTTAAATAGCACTCGCATCATTCACCTAGGCATGATGGATGGTGATTACCCTTACGTAGTACCCTTACATTTTGGTTTTGAATGTATAGATGAGGTGCTTTATATCTATGTGCATGGCCATCATGAGGGAAAGAAGTTTGACTTGATTAAAGCAAATCCTCATGTATTTATCGAAATTGATGGCAGTGATGAAGCTCTTGTTTCAGGTGGTGATATTCCTTGTGCATATAGTTCAGTTTATTCCAGTGTAATGGGTCGTGGAGAGGCTACTTATTTAGAGGCTATTGATGAAAAGGCTCATGGCTTACAAGTATTGATGAAACATCAGACAGGTCGTGAGTTTACTTTTACGGAAGCCATGGTAAACTCTGTAGGCGTAGTTCAAATTAAAGTGGTAGATTGTACTGCAAAAAGACGAAGACGACTTGAACAAGATGTTATTATGCCTCCCTTAACTAAATAATGATACAACAATCCTATTGAACTCTATTATGATATAGCGTTCAGTAGGATTTTTTATATCGAACCTAAGCATTAGATACATTATTTGGTTGTGACCATGCTTTCACAAAAGGAAAGATAAAAGTTTTATGAAGTAGCTAGAGCTACAGAAACGGTAGCTTGATTTTGATATAAATAAGAAAATATATCATTATATGTGTAGAGTATATTATAAATTTTTGTAATAGGAGAGAATATGAGGAAAACAATATATAAGAGCATTTTAGCTGTTATCGCTGTTGGGGTACTATCTGTAGGAATGGCAATAGCAGAAACTATAGATACTCCTGCTGATACAGATAATTCTGTATCTACAAAAACGCTTAAGCTAGGACATAACTTTAAAAATGTTGAGCCTAGAATGGATACCCTACAGTGGCACTTTCATGATTGGCCTATAGAGAATACAAAAAAGGCGCATACTTTTAAGGGACATCTAAGAGAGGCAGCACAGAAGCTTCCATATGAAGTTAAGGTACCTAGTTATATCCCTTATGGCTATGAAATTTATACAGTGCGGCAAGACAAAAATAATGTATTAGAGGTTGTATATTTTATAAAAAATTCCCAAACATATCGAGTTGGGAAGAGAAACTCTGGTAGTATTTTCGTTTATAGAATGGGCTATTCAGTGGAAGATGTAAAAGATGTACCGTATGTTCCTGCTGAGTATAAGGACTTTGAATGGTCTGAACAAGGTGAATCTGGCGAAGTCTTTTACACCGGTGATCCAGCAGCACAACTGATCCGTAGCATTACGTGGACAAAGGACGGTATGGCATACTCCTTATTGTTCTTAGAACCTGTGAAATCAGTTGATGCTGAATTCTATAAGGAACATGTGGGGCCTGTAAAAATATAGATAGAGCACGTAGTGATTTACTTGGAATAAAGCGGATACGTGTGTAACCGCTTGAAGAGGAGAGAATATGAAGAAAATAATAAGAGCTGCCATTTTATGTGCCACGATGGCTACAGCAGTAAGCACCTTTGGGGGACAGCCAGTTAGTGCCACATACCCATTAATAGATAAAAATGGTAATACCATTCCTGTTGAACGAGATGTAGATAATCAGAAAACTATCGATGATAATCAAAAACTAATCGATCGTTATCGCTGGTATGATCAAGTTGATGATTATGATTTAGTTGAAACTAATATTGAGAGTGCTGTGCAGGAATTTGGCTATCCTATACAAGTTCCGTCTTATATGCCTAAAGACTATGCAGTACGTGATGTAAAGGCCAAGGACCATGACGTATTAGAAATTGTATATACGGAAACGGGCCGTGATGGAGAATATGGTCCGAAGTTAACCTTCTCTAATACAGATATTGTATATCGTATGGGGTGGGCTATCGATACAGTAGTAAATTCTATATTGGAAAAGACAAAGTACAACGCTAAGGATGCAGTTAGCTTTACTACCCCTAATGGAATTTCTGTACATACGTTAGGTTATAGTAAAGACGCTATTCAAATTGCTTATTGGGAAAAAGATAATAAAGTTCATATGCTTTACTTTGCTTCTTTAAGAAACCAAAACTTTGTAAGCAAAATTGTAGACTCTGTAGGTCCTTTGAGTAACGTAGCCGCTGATGATACTCGACTACGTGGTGTCCGCAATGATGAGCAACATGTTGAAGAAAACGATGCAAAAAAGGTTAAACAAAATGATGATCCGGATTGGCCTCCTTATGAAACGATTGGCTTGCCATTGCGTACACATACGAATTCTGTGTGGCCTATACTTACGCGCAAATCCATCGGTTTACCTAGCGGTGTAATCAATGCATCTCATAAGGTGTCCTATGACGTATCTGTACCAAGTTATTTACCGTTTGGCTATACATACTATGCTACACATTTTTATGATAATGATGTATTAGAAACTGTATATTGGAAGCAAGGTGAAGAGTATCAAGAGCGCAGTGGCCGTTGGGTAACTCATACTATGGTCTTCCGCATGAGTTACTCTATGGATACGGTTTGGCCTGAAGAATATATCCCAATGGAGTATCATGACGTACAGTGGAGTGACTCTACTCCAATAGGGGAGGTTCACTATACAGGGGATGTAGATAAGGACTTAGTGCGCAGTGTTACGTGGTACAAGGATAATATGGCGTATTTCTTGTTCTTCCAAGTGCCTGTGAAAGCATCTGAAGCAGAGTTTTATAAAGATCATGTAGTACCATTAAAAAATATTGATTTAAGTCGTACAGACTTAATCGGTGTAAAAACGATTCGTTAATACTAAACCCTAATAAGACTCTATAGTACGATTCGGTGATGCCATACGACGTTAGCGTTTAGTAAAAGAGTACATAATAAAAAGAACCTATTTCCTAGATATTAGAGTAATATCTTTGGAGATAGGTTCTTTTAGTGTATGTAATTTACATATATTTTGCTTTTAGGTATTAGTGATTTTATAGCTATCGAATATAAAGTAGCTTTCACTAATAGCATCATTATGGGTATACGTTAATTAGAAGAATACGTAGCGGATAATAACGAGAACCGCCAATACGTACATAATCCAGTTAACTTCTTTTGCACGGCCTGCAATGATTTTGAGTAGAGGGTATGCAATGAGACCTGCAGAGATACCGTTAGCGATGCTGTATGTGAACGGCATCAATACGATAACGAGGAATGCAGGGAAGCCTTCTGTCCAATCATCGAAGTCAATATTGCGAATGGCACCTAACATGAGGGCACCTACGATGATAAGAACAGGAGATGTGGCTGCATTTGGAACCAAGGATACCAATGGAGCCAAGAATAAGCAAATTAAGAAAAGTACGCCTGTTGTGACAGCTGTTAAACCTGTACGGCCACCAGCCCCTACACCTGCCGCACTTTCAACGAAAGCCGTAATTGTAGAAGTACCAAGCAATGCACCGGCACTAACACCGATAGCATCTACGGTCATGGCTTTACCAAGACCGGGGAATTTACCAGATTTAGGATCTGCGATTTTCGCCTCTGTAGCGGTACCAATCAAAGTGCCCATAGAGTCGAATAATTCTACAAATGTGAAGGAGAAGATAATCGTAATTAAGCCCATGTGAAGAGCACCAGGAATATCTAATTGCAAGAATGCTGCTTTGGAGAAATCAGGAACGGCTAATACGGTGAAGTTCTCAGGCATTGTGGAAAGGCCTGTCGCATAGGAGATGATTGTTGTTACTAAAACGCCAATCAAGAGGGAACCTTGAATTTTGCGAGCCATCAATAAAGCTGTAAAGATGAGGGAGAATAGAGCCAACAATGTTTCGCCACTGTGCAAATTACCAAGCGTTAAGAGCGCTTCGGAAGCAGGTGGTACTAAATTACCATGCGTTTGTACAACTTGACCTAAGGAGTTTGGAGACAAACTAATGGAGATAGCCATCAAGCCGGATAATTTCAAGCCGATGATAGCGATGAAGAGACCGATACCAACGGTAATGGCAACCTTCATAGAGGCTGGGATGCCTTCAACGATCATTTGACGTATCGACGTAAGTGTTAATACGAGGAATACGAGACCGGAGATAAATACAGCACCCAAAGCTGTTTGCCAAGTTACGCCCATACCGAGAACTACGGTAAAGGAGTAAAAGGCTAAGAGTCCAACCCCTGGAGCGAGGGCGATAGGGTAGTTTACGAATAACCCCATAGCAATCGTTACAAGGCCACCACCTAAGGCAGTAGCGATGAGGACTGCATCTTTATCCATCCCTCCGAGACTAAGAATGTTAGGCGCCAAGAATAGGATGTACGCCATTGTGATAAACGTAGTAATACCTGCTAAAATTTCAGTTTTAACAGTGGTACCGCGCTCACTGAGTTGAAATAGTTTATCTAACATTAGATAACACCCTCCCATATGAAATTAAAAAAATACCTAAATAAAAATATTTCGATATATGTATAGTGTATCA
>ERZ791852.1176-NODE-1176-length-16823-cov-4.678733_pt1 | contig 16823 bp, 12 predicted proteins | sample MGYA00510287_ERZ791852 | MGnify/ENA primary metagenome ERZ791852 (study PRJEB30046, sample SAMN00715257) | human gut metagenome | study: EMG produced TPA metagenomics assembly of the A metagenome-wide association study of gut microbiota in type 2... | reverse complement strand
CAGCACACGTCCTCCTCCTTTTCCACCACACAGATGGACAGGTTATATTTCGAAAGCTCTCTGGCACAGGCACTTCCCGATACTCCCGCTCCTATAATTACTACATCATACATGTTATCTTCTCCCACCAATTCCCATATATTGTTTACCTGCTGTATCACTAAGCCCATTTAAAACAATGCAAGCATCAGCTATTATTCATCCTTCGCCCAGTTAAATGCGCAGGCGACAGCCTTTTTCCACATTTTAAGCTTCTTTTCTCTCAAATCAGCCTCTATCTCCGGCTCAAACACACGGTCAACAGCCCAGTTTTTCTTTATATCATCCATGCTTTCCCAGTAGCCCACTGCAAGCCCTGCGAGATATGCTGCGCCCATGGCTGTTGTCTCCACGCACACAGGCCTTTTTACCGGTGCATTGCTGATATCAGCCTGCATCTGCATGAGCAGATTATTTGCACTGGCGCCGCCGTCCACCTTAAGTGATGTGAGGTTGATGCCCGAATCAGCCTTCATTGCCTCAAGCACATCATTTACCTGAAACGCCATTGATTCCAGAGTTGCTCTTATGACATGGTACTTGTTTACACCTCTCGTAAGCCCCACAATGGTTCCTCTGGCATACTGGTCCCAGTACGGTGCTCCAAGCCCTGTAAATGCCGGCACCACGTAGCAGCCGTTTGTGTCTTTTACCTTTCTCGCCATGTATTCTGAATCTGTTGAGGAATCGATAAATTTCATCTCATCGCGCAGCCACTGGATTGAGGCTCCTGCCACAAATATTGAGCCCTCCAGCGCATATACCACCTTGCCGTCTATGCCCCAGGCTATAGTGGTAACAAGTCCGTTCTTTGAGGATACAGGCATCTCGCCTGTGTTCATCAGCAGAAAACAGCCTGTACCGTATGTATTTTTGGCTTCTCCTGCCCTAAAGCAGGTCTGTCCAAAAAGCGCTGCCTGCTGGTCTCCTGCCGCTCCCGCGATAGGAATCGGGCCCCCGAAAAACACAGGATTCACCTCACCATATACACAGCTTGACGGCATTGGCTTTGGAAGCATGCTCTTTGGTATATCAAGCTCCTTAAGTATCTCATCATCCCACTTTAAGGTATTGATATTAAACATCATGGTTCTTGAAGCATTGGAATAATCCGTAACATGCACCTGCCCCTGAGTGAGCTTCCATATAAGCCACGTCTCGACTGTTCCAAACAAAAGCTCGCCTCTTTCGGCTCTCTCCCTTGCTCCCGGCACATTGTCAAGGAGCCACTTGAGCTTAGTTGCCGAAAAATAAGCATCTATCACAAGCCCTGTCTTTTTTCTGAAGGTCTCTGTAAGCCCCTTTTCCTTCAGTGAATCCGCATACTCTGCCGTGCGTCTGCACTGCCATACTATCGCGTGATAAACCGGCTCACCTGTATTTTTATCCCATACAATTGTGGTCTCTCTCTGGTTAGTAATGCCTATCGCACATATATCGGCTGCCGTAGCCTGGATATTGGCCATTGCCTCCTTTGCCACCTCAAGCTGTGTGGCCCAGATTTCCTCTGCATCATGCTCCACCCAGCCCGGCTTTGGAAAAAACTGCGTAAATTCCTTCTGTGCCACGCTGCACATCTCGCCCTTCTCATTGAAAAGTATACATCTGTTGCTGGTAGTGCCCGCATCTAATGCCATAATATACTTTGCCATGTAAAAATCCTCCAACTCTCTATATTTCCAGCTTTTTTCCTTCTATCCTGCTACAGTTCTTCCTCTACCATGCTCTTCTCTCTGTTGAACGCATCATAGATACATGGAATTACTATAAGCGTAAGGATGGTTCCGTATACGAGACCTCCTATTATTGCGATTGCCATCGGCCTTATCATATCTGAGCCATCTCCGATACCTATCGCCGATGTAAACATTGCAAGTATGGTGGTCATCGCTGTCATCAGTATTGGACGAAGCCTTGTACGGCCTGCGTCTATGATTGCCTCATGCTTGCTCATGCCCTCTCTCCTGGCCTGATTGATGTAATCAATGAGTACGATTCCATTATTTACAATGAGACCTGCCAGCATGATAAAGCCAAGCATTGATATGATTCCGAGCTCATTTCCCGTGATGAAAAGAGCTATAAAGCCTCCTGTAAACGCAAGAGGTATACAGAACATGATAATAAATGGTGAAAGCAATGACTGGAACTGCGCCACCATGATAAGATAGATAAATATCACTGCAAGCACAAGCATAAGTCCAAGCTGACTCATTGACTCATTTATTGTCTCATCCTCGCCCTCCATGTCTATTGAATAGCCATCAGGAATGCTAAGTTTATTAATTTTTGATTTAATTTTATTGCTTAGTAATGTTACATTATGGTTTTCATCAACCGCACCTGATACTGTAATATATCTTGTCTGAGCATCTCGATGAATGGTGCTTAATGTCTGTTCCTGCGAAATAGTGCAGATATCACTGAGCGGAATCTCCTTTTCACTGCCATCATTATCCTTATAGGTAAATGTAAGGTTTTTGATGTCGTCCACAGTCACATCAGACTGCTCTGCAGATTGTAAGTATACCTCATAGTCCTTTATGTCGGTCGTAATGGTTGTTGCGCTCTTTTGAGATGATATCTCACCGGATACGAGCTGGTATACCTGAGCCACCGTATAGCCATACTTTGCTGCTTTTTCCTTATCCACAGTTATCTTAAGCTCATTGATTGTATCTCCAAGACCGTCATCTATATCTGTCACTCCATTTGTGTCCTTAAGGATATCTGCCACATCACCTGCAAGCTTCTGCAGCTTATCTATATCATTACCCTTAATCCTGACAGAGAGACCGCTTCCGAAAAACTCTGACGAGTCCATAGCCTGCGAAGATGCTGTTACCTTGCAGTCCAGATTCTTTGTGCGTTTTTCAATTTCATCTATTACCTTATCTGATGAAACATCCGACTTCTCATCAAGCAATATATACATGCTCACGCTGTCGCTTCCTGAGCTCATCAGGTTCATGGTCGAGCTGCCGCCTGCAGTAGCTCCTATTGTGTCTATTCCCTTTATATCAGAGATTTTGTCCATGACCTTATCAGACAGCTCTGTAAGCTGCTTGAAGTCGAGCTTTTCATCATCCTTTGCCTCTATGGTAAGTGAAATCTGATTTGACTCCATGTCCATATCCATAAATGTCATTCCCCTTGACATGCAAAGTGCGCCACTGCCGACTAAAAGCACTACTGCCGCAATAAATACCACCGGCTTAAATCTAAGACATGTGCCGAGCACATTTCCATACCAATCCTTAAAACGGTCAAACCATGGATGCTTTATATCCTTCGTCTTTTTGAGCATGCCTGAAGCAATTGCCGGTACAAATGTGAGTGCCACTACAAGAGATGCCATAAGAGTAAACGCTACCGTAAGTGCCAGGTCTACAAAGAGCTGTCTCGTGATTCCATCAGTAAAAATGATTGGCGCGTACACACTTACCGTGGTGAGTGTAGAGGCAAAAATGGCTCCTGCCACCTGATTTGCACCCTCAACAGCCGCCTTCTTTACCGAATATCCCTCTCCCCTTAATCTGTAGATATTCTCGATTACTACAATTGAATTATCCACCAGCATTCCTATTCCAAGCACAAGTCCAGACATTGAAATGATATTTAAGGTGATATCCGTAAAATACATAAGCACCACTGCCACAATAACCGATAGCGGTATAGATGCTGCGATAACAAGTGTTGGCTTTATATCCTTTAAGAACAAGAGCAATACGAAAATGGCAAGTATTGCTCCCACTATCATATTTTCCATAACACTCTTTACTACCATGTCGATGTATACGCCCTGATTCATAAGCACTGTGGTGTGTAATCCGTCATTTTCCTTTTCAAGCGAATCAAGCTTGTCTAAAAGACGGTCTGTGACGTCTCCTGTAGAGTAGCCGGTCTGCTTCTCCATGGAGAGCATTATTCCGGGATTACCGTTGACTATCGCATATGTCTCATCCGAGTTGTCAGTCATCTCAACATCTGCCACATCACCGACATGAATAGGAGCTATTCCATCAAGCTTCATATCCATAAGCACCAGATTTGTTAAATCATCAATTGATTTTATCTCATCTCCCACCTGTACTATGTACTGCGTGCCATTTGAATCATTTACATAGCCTGCAGGCATATCAAAATTCTGTGCGACGAGCAGCTGCGAGAGTGAGTCAATTGTTAAAACTGCATTTAAGTTTGACTTGTCAAGTGCATCATCCCTGCTCTTTTCAAGCTCCTTTTTTGAGCTGTCAAGAGATGCCGCTGCTGTTGCAAGCTGTGCTGACTGCTGTCCTATGCTTATAGAGCTGATGGCTGCCTGACTGTTTAGATTATCATAGGCATCTAAAAGTGCTGTCTCTCCTTGTGCTATCTGGTCAAGCCCGCTTTGGCACTGCTCTATACCTGTATTCACCTGAATGAGAGTCTGTGCTATCGCTGACGCTGCCGCAGGCAGATCATCTGCTGTGTTTACGGTGATTCCAAGCGCCGAGAGTCCTGAAAACTGTGTTGCAATCTGCTTATCAACCTGCTCAAGCTGCGCTTTGAGTGCTGTGCCCGCTTCACCCGGGGCTTTTGCACCCTCTTTGAGTGACGGAATTGTCTTTGTATATGTATCACTATTCATGAATTCAGAAAGAGCTGACTGAATTGTTTCAAGCTGGCTCTTCTGCTCATTTAAGCTTGAAAGTGTGCTCTCTAGCTGAGTCTTCTGCTCTGCAAGCTTTGCCTTTTGCTCCTTTAGCGTATCCACTCCCACGCTCATCTGATCCGATGCAGATGTGATTGCGTTTTGTCCGCTCTCTATCTTTGCGCTTGCATCATCCATCTGACTTTTTGCATCGTCAAATTTCTTTGAAACGGCATTTTTTATTTTCTCATTGAGCGCATCTATCTTGGTCTGATTCATCGTGACCTGTATCTGCTCGGTAAGCTCACCTGTTGCTGTCACTGATGCAACACCCTCTGTACTCTCAATTGCAGGCTTAAGTGTGTTTTCCACAAAGTCGGTGATTTCCGACTTGCTTTTCCCATCCATATCCACAGCAGTCATCATGATTGGAAGCATGTCCGGATTTATCTTCATAATGGTCGGAGTACCCACTCCATCCTTCCAGCCAGCCTTGACCTGATCTATTTTCTGCTGCATCTCTATCACTACAGAATCCATGTTGGCATTCTGCTCATACTCGCATGTCACCAGAGAATAGCTGTTATATGACATTGAGCTTACGTTTTTGATATTGGACGTAGTTGCCATAGCTGCTTCAAGCGGCGCGGTGACATCGCTCTCCACCTCCTGTGGACTTGCTCCCATATCTGTTGTCACGATAAGTGCATACTGAAAGCTCATATCCGGCAGCAGATCCGTCGTCATCCTGCCAAGTGATACAACACCGAGTACAATTACCAGCAATACACCTACAAGTACAGTAAAAGGCTTCTTTACACTATATCTGGATATCATCTGACCCCTCCTTTTTCTTTTCTTTGATAATGTCCTGCATTAGTTTGATAGACAATGATTACTGCGATTTTCACAATAAATTTAATTCACTGTTATACTTTTATTATACAATGTGGCGGATTGCAACTCAATTGGTTTATACTTTTTTAAGAGATTTTGACAATAAAAAGACACCCGATTATACGATTAATATAATCCGATGTCCTTAAATGTCCTTTAATGTCTTTTATTTATTTTAGCTTCAAATGCCCTCTTCCTCAATCTCATCCTCATCATCATTGATACCTGCAACAGCACTTGTAACGGCTCCGATTACAGCGACAAGCGCAAAGATGATAACTAAAAAAATAACTATAAAGAATGCTACTAAAAAACCTGTATCTGTCATATAATTTACCCCCATAGCTGTCTCACAGCTTCTTTAAAATATAGTTTTAGTTTAACACACTTGTCTGTAAATAACAATATCGTAAGGGGCTAAATTATTGACTAAATATTGACTAAAATATTGATTTATGAAATTACTCAGTCCTTGATCTGCATACCGTTTGCATCCATATGATAGCCTTCAGTCATGATCAGCTTTGATACCGGAACTATCTCATAGCCCATGTCCTGCAGCTTTGTGAGCATCTCATCGAGTGCCTGCGAGGTGTATTTGGCGCCTAGATGGCAGAGTATTATCGAGCCACAATCCAGGCTTTTATGATTGCACACTGTATCTATAATGTTTTGCATACCATAGTTTTTCCAGTCGAGTGAATCCACATCCCACTGGATTGGATAATAGTCACAGCCATACACTGTGTCAATCAGTTCATTGTTGTACGAGCCGTATGGCGGTCTGAATACCTTCATATCCTTTCCGGTCAGCTCCTTGACCTTTTTGTGCACATCCATTATCTCCGTCTTCATCTCGCCTGCCGTGATTGTTGCCATATCATAGTGGTGCTCACTGTGATTTCCGGGCTCATGCCCTTTTTCAACCAGCGTCTTTACACATTCAGGATTATCACTCACAAACCCTCCTGTCATAAAAAATGTAGCCTTTACGTTGTGCTTGTCAAGTGTCTCCATCATACTGTCAAAATCCTCTGCTCCCCAGGCACAGTCAAATGAAAGGGCTATCTTTTTTTCTGTTGTCTGAACCGAATATACAGGCAGCTTTCTGTCCCCGAACTGACTCACAGCACTGCTAAGTGTCTCCATCACCTCTATATTTTTCAGCTGTGATATGTCATACTCTCTACCATATAAAGCGCCTGTAATAAGAAGCGCCGACAGCAGCACTCCAAAAAGGAATCTATGTCGGCGTTTCTTTCGTTTTGTCCCATTATGTAGTTTTGTATTTTGCATGTATGCTCTGTATTCACTCATGCTATATACTATTCTTTATTATCACAAATTATGAATAATGAAATAACTCTATTTCAGTTCTTCTGCCCTTCCGATAAACTCAAGCACTACCTCAATCGACTGATGCGCAGCCTTCTCCGCAAAGGTCTGGTAGTCTGTCTCGCCTCCATCGCCATCTGATATTGAGCGAAGAATGGCAAATGGCACCTTGTTCACATAGCACACATGACCGATGCTGCCGCCCTCCATCTCTGCTGCGATTGCATCAAAGGTATTCGAAATATAATCCTTCTGCTCCTTTGTGGCAATAAACTGATCTCCTGTTGCGATATTGCCCTTTTTGTAGTGGATATTCCTGTCAGCTAAACATGAGCACATGAGCTCCACCATTTTTGTATCTGCCGGAAGCAGAATCATATTGATGCCTGAGAGAAGTCCCTTCGGATCTCCGATTGGCGATGTATCCATATCGTGCTGCAGCACGTTTGTTGCTACTGCCACGTCAAGCACATTTAAGTCCTTTGTCAAAGTACCAGCCACTCCGATATTGACAATCATGTCGACATCATATTTCAAAATCATGGCCTCTGCACATATTGCCGCAAACACCTTTCCTATTCCGCATTTTGCCGCAACAACATACTGATCACCGATTTTGCCCTCAACAAACTCCACTCCGCTGTAAACCTCTGTCTGTGTGTCTGTCATCTGAGCCTTTAAGTCATCGACCTCCATCTGCATTGCACCAATTACACCTATTGTCATTTTATTTCTCCATTCTGTTTACTGTGGATAAGTAAACTCCATATTTGTCTGACTCTCAAGCACCTTAAGATATGCACGGCACTCCTTCTTTGCCTCGTCAAGTGACAGATTCTCGTAATGTCCGCACTCTATGGCTGATGCACCAAATACCGGTCCATCATACTCTAGTATCTGCTTTAAGACCTGTTTGGTGATTTCAAAAACCTTCCCCGGCTCGACATCCCTCACAACGAGATAGAAGCCTGTCTGACAGCCCATCGGTCCAAAATATACCACATCATCTGCAATCTCAGAATTTCTCACACATGTCGCAAACATATGCTCCACTGAGTGCATAGCTGAATTGGACATATAATCGCCTGCATTAGGTTTTCTTGTACGAAGGTCGTATGTGACGATTTCTCCGTCTTTTCTTGAAATATAAAATCCAGGTTTAAGAATATTGTGATTGATTGTAAAGCTTTTAATTCTTTCCATAAAAATGTTTCTCCTTACTTAGTTGCTGTCTCAAACTGCTTCAGATAATCCTCAAATACATTGAGTGCATCATCCACAGGCTTTGGTGTGCTCATATCAACACCGGCACTCTTTAGCAGCTCGATTGGATTCTTCGAGCATCCACCGCACAGGAAATTTCCTATATACTTATCCACAGCAGGCTTTCCCTCCTCAAGTATCTTTTTTGAAAAAGCAACTGCTGCCGAATAGCCTGTCGAGTACTGATATACATAGTACGGTGTGTAGAAATGCGGTATGCGCATCCACTCATATGATATCTCATCATCCACGCGCATATCCGGTCCGTAGTACTGCACATTCAGCTCATGCCATAGCTCATTTAGCACATCCTTGGTAACCGGCTCGCCCTTTTGCATTTTCCGATGAGCTATATGCTCAAACTCTGCAAACTGCGCCTGCCTGAAAAGTGTCGTCCTGAAGCCGTCCAGAAAATGTGTCATGAGATATTTTCTCTCATTCTCATCCTCACAATGCTCAAGCATATAGTGCATTAAAAGTGACTCATTGCAGGTGGATGCAACCTCTGCCACAAAAATCAGGTATCCTGCGTAGGTGATGCTCTGATGCTCATTTGAATAGTATGTATGCATCGCATGTCCCATCTCATGAGCCAGCGTAAACACACTGTCCAGATTGTCGGCATAGTTCAAAAGCACATACGGATGAGTGCCGTAAGCGCCCCATGAATACGCACCGCTTCTCTTGTTCTCATTCTCATATACATCTATCCAGCCACTCTCCATGCCAGCCTTAAGTGTGCTGACATACTCATCGCCCATAGGCTCAAGCGCCTTTGCCACAAGCTTTTTCGCCTCATCATAGGTGTATGTGGTCTGTACATTGTCCACAATCGGTGCAAACAAATCATACATATGCAGATGCTCCACACCTAAAAGCTTCTTCCTAAGCGCCATGTACCTGTGCAGAGCCGGTAGATGTGCGTGAACCGTCTCAATCAGATTGTCATAGACACTCTCAGGAATATCGCCATCGGATAAATACATGGCCCTTGCGCTGTCATATTTTCTTACCCTTGCATAAAAAGTGTCATTTTTCAGCTTGCTGATGTACATCATGGAAACAGTATTGCTCCACTTCTTGTACGAATCATAGACTCCGCGGAACACCTGCTTGCGCAGGCTTCTGTCCTTACTGCTTAAAAAATCTATGAAATTGCCGTGCGTGATACGGATTTTATTTCCCTCAACATCAGTAATATACGGGAATTTGATATCCGCGTTGTTGAACATGCTGAATATATTCTCCGGTGCTGCAGCCATCTCACCGCACTGCGCCAGGATATTCTCCTCTGCAGCCGATAAAGTATGCTCTTTCTGACGCATTATCTCATCAATCGCACGCTTATAGTGCATAAGCTCATTGCTCTCACTGTAAAAGCTCTCAAGCCTTTTATCATCTATCTGCAAAATCTCCGGACTCGCAAATGCCAGCGCACCTGATGCCTGAACAGTCAGTGTCTCAGCCTTTGACACATATGCCTGATATTTCGACACAGCAGTGTCCTGATGTGAGCGCTCATTCGCATAGACCACTATACGCTCCAAATAATAAGACAGCTCATCCTGCTTCTTAAAAAAATCAAGCAGCGTTGCTGCACTGTCGGCCAGATGTCCTTTAAATCCGGATAGCTTTTCTGCTAGCTGTGACGCTTTTTCACACTCAGCCTCCCACAGCTCATCTGTCTCATACATATCCTCAAGCTTCCATTTGTACTCGTCTGAGATTTCATCTCTCTTTTGAAGCCTTTTCTCACTCATTTTGTGTTACCTTCTATCTTACTTTTCTTGTTCTCAGGTTTTCTGAATAGTTACCTTGTTTTCAACTCTTCAGAACCCCCACGCACATTCGCAAAACCGCACGATGTTTTTTATAAAACTACCCACACATCTGCTCTGCAAAATGCATATAGACGTGTGGGATATATGTGAATTATAACAATTAAGCTCTACTTTGTAATTAAAGTGCCCATACCACCTGAAACTGTCTTGCCCTCTTTGTTGAGCTTTGTGATAAGCACTGAACGGATGGCAGAGTCACCGATAAAGTCGATAGCCGCCTCAATCTTTGGAGCCATGGTACCCTCATCAAACTCGCCTGCTGCAAGGTACTTCTTTGCCTCATCGACAGTCATGGTATCAAGTGGCTTCTCATCCTCCTTGCCATAGTTCAGGCAGACCTTGTCAACGCTTGTAAGTATAACAAGTCTGTCAGCATCAAGAGTATCTGCAAGCTTTCCTGCTGCAAGATCCTTCTCGATAACAGCACTGGCGCCCTGAAGCTTATTGTCCTGTGCTAAAACAGGGATTCCACCGCCACCGCATGCGATAACAACCTGATCCGCATCAACAAGAGCCTTAATAGCATCCTTTTCCACTATATCAACAGGCTTTGGAGCTGCCACAACTCTTCTGTAGCCTCCCTCAACCTGTGTCACATGATTGCCCTTTTTCTCCTCTTCCTCAGCCTCAGCCTCTGTCATAACACGGCCAATGATCTTTGTCGGATGATAAAAAGCCTCATCATATGGGTCAACAACCACCTGTGTAAGTATTGTTGAAACGGTCTTGTAAATTCCTCTGCCAAGAAGCTCTGTACGGATAGCATTCTGTAAATCATATCCTATATAGCCCTGGCTCATTGCAGAGCAGACTGCTGTAGGTGTAGCTGTATACTCAGGATAAATCCTGCAAAACTCAGACATAGCGGTGTGAATCATGCCCACCTGCGGTCCGTTGCTGTGTGTGATAACAACCTCATAATCGTCCCTGATAAAATCTGCAACTGCCTTTGCTGTATGCTTTGTAGCCTCGTGCTGCTCCGGAAGAGTTGTTCCAAGAGCATCATGTCCGAGTGCAATAACTATTTTTTTCTTCTTCATGCCGACCTCCTATGCTGCATCCGCTCAATGTGTATTATATCTCATAATCATAAACCGATGTGTATACTATGATAAATCTACATATAAACCATCAATTTTGAAGAATTCCTATGCGGTGCAAAAGTAAAATTATTTATATACATTATCTAATATTTTATGGAATTTGTCTAGTACTTTGAACTGATTTGAACAACATTTCCGCCACAGCGTAAGGGACGTAAGCCCCGGGCACCGGTGGCGCACACGTACTCTTGCAGAAGCGAATAACGAAGTGGCTTAGATACTGTAAAAATTATGCCCATGAAACGCAGAAACACCCCTGCATGGACGCAGGGGTGAGGAGAAACAGTGCTGAATTTACTGCTGGATATCCTTTGCAGAGCTTAAGGTTACTTCAACCTTGCTCTCTTCGTACTGTCTGCCACTCTGACGGGCAACAGTAAGAGTAACCTTATCTCCGGCCTTGTAGCTCTTTAACGCTGACTGCAGCTCTGTCATAGAAGAAATCTTTGTGCTGTCAACAGCAGTGATGATATCTCCCTCCTGTAAGCCGGCATTTGCGGCACCTGAACCAGCTGAAACAGATGAAACATACACACCCTGTGGGAAGCCATAGGCTACCATCTCAGACGAAACATCGCCGCCCTTTATTCCAAGGTATGCCTGATTCTCGTTTGTATACTTTCCATCCTGGATGAGGCTCTCAATAATAGGCTTTGCAACCGACATTGGAATTGCATATCCGATACCCTCAACATCTGTCGAAGAATATTTTACGGAGTTGATACCGATGACCTCGCCGTTTTCATTTAAGAGTGCTCCACCACTGTTTCCCGGGTTTATTGCTGCATCTGTCTGGATGAGATTGTTGTTAGTTACAGTCTCACCTGTCTGTGAATCCTGTGTAGTTACGGTTCTGTTAAGTGCACTTACTATACCTGTTGTGACAGACTGTCCGTATCCGAGTGCATTACCGATAGCGATTGCCGGGCTTCCAACAGCTACACTGTCTGAATCTCCGATTGTCGCAATCTTGATATTTGAGTAAGTATCTTTTCCAAGGTCTGATTTCTTTACACGTACAACTGCAAGATCATCATCAGGATCCGTTCCTCTGATTTCTGCCTTTACCACAGAATCATCATCAAACTGTACTGTAAGCTCCTCTGAATCTGCTACAACATGGTTGTTTGTAGCAATGTAGAGATAATCATCATCCTCACTCACAATGATACCTGAGCCGCAGCTCTGTGACTGCTGTGACTTCTTTCCGAAAAAGCTGTTGTAGGTGACTGTTCCTGTATTTGTGATAGCAACGATGCTAGGCATGACCTCATCGACAACTGATGATACATCTGTCAGATCCTTTGCATCCCCTGAGGATGTCTGCTTAGTCCCACCGGATGTTGTAGTGGTAAGCTTTGCACTTGCAGTAGAAGGATTTGAAATAGCTCTCGTGCCAATATAGCTTACTCCTGTGAAAACGCCGCCTCCAACGAGTCCGAAGATAAGAGCTGCCGCTACTGTCTTTGCTGCAAATGGTCCGAATGCACCAGGCTTTCTAGGTGCTCTCTGTTTCTTAGGCTTTACAGTCTGCTGGTATGCCTGACCATTCATATTCATCCGGCTATATGAGTTGTCTGTCGAACCAACTGATGTGCCGCCATATGCATTATTATTTGTGCCTGAATTATACGACCGATTAGAATAAGGCTGGTTTGCATATGACTGATTTGCATTTGGCTGTCCTGCTGCAGAAGCCTGCGAATATGGATTGTAGCTCTGTGAATAGCTTTCAGCTGATGTATTATTAGTCTGTGCAGCCTTCTGTGACTCATCCGGATTGTAAGGATTACCCGACATTGTGAAATTTACACCTGCATCAGATGCGTTACCTGTTGTATTAGCATTGTTGACGTTGCTGGTATAATCGCTGTTGTTTGTACCATTAGTATTATTTGTATCATTCATATTTCTATAATTGTTATCCATAATAATTTCTCCTTTCGTTTATATTTAGAAGTATACTGTCAATCTGTGTTTAATTTGTGACGGGATTATTTATTTTTTCATAAATTGTAATCCCCGTGCTATTCTCCGAATAAAAATAACTGCTCATCGGCAGATACATCTCTAAGTCTGCGATAAATAGAAATTGCAGAATATCAATACATCCCTGCCAATGAACAGTTACCATAAATCATATATTAAATTTCAATTCCGTTCTTCTCAAGAAGAGCTCTCGCTGTTTCAACCGAATCTGTACCTGTCGCATTCTTTACAGGTGCAAACTCCTTCTCTCTGTCTACCTCAAATGGCAGGCTATTGTCCATCATGTATACCATATCGAGGATGAGTGTCTCGAACTTGTATGCATTCGGAGTCTCAGGCTTGTGCTCTGTACCATTCTCATCAATGTAAGGTACCTTCTTCTCTACCACATGAAGAGGAAGGCTCTTCTCTGCGATAGCCATGAGCTTGTCCACGCGGAATAAATAGTTTAAGATAACACCAAAGCCATACTGCAATGAACCATTCTCGTTCTTTGCCTCTGCCATCTCAGGAGTAAGCTCGTAATACTCAACAATCGAAGGCTTGCCATTCTCAAGACACATAGCACCAACTCTCTCATATGGATCACATTTTCTGACCACCTTAGAGCCGCTGACACAGCCGGACTCGATTGTAGCACCTACAAATACAGGATCTGCAATCTGCTGAAGTACATTGTCCACAGCAAATACATTGAGCCACTCAACACCCTTGTCCTTCAAATCCTTGTCAAGACCGGCATTGATGAGTGACTTGAACCATCCACCGTTTCCGTTTGGTGACATGGCAAGTGAATCCTCAGATTTCATTAGCAGATTTCCATCAAAATCAACTGCCGGAACCATCTCCTGCACGAAAAACTTCACATAGTCCTTGTTGTATCCAAAATAATCGTGCTCTTCAAAGAACTCTCTTGTCATGCTATCATTTATCTCGCTTGTCATAACATACAGAGGCACCCATGTACCGGTCTGATTTGTAACCTTCATGAGGTTTGCGACAAGCTGCTCAAAGATGTAGAGTTCCTTTGTCTTTCCGATATTGAACATGCCCTTAGCCTTGTCAAAGCCAAGACGTGTACCCTGTCCACCGGCAAGAAGAATTGCACCGACCTTGCCATTCTTGACAGCATCAAGACCTGTTGCAAGGTATTTGTCCTTATTTGCCTCTATCTCTGAAAGCTCCATAGCAGCAAGCGGTGAAAATGTGCCTCTCTGCTGCTCCTTGTTGTGAATCATATCAAGGTATGACCAGTCCATGTGCTCAAGCTGGCTCTCAAGCTTAGCCGGAGCTTTCTCTGTTAAGAATTTCTTTAAGTATTTCTGGTTTGTTGCCGTGATTTTTTCTTTGATTTCTGTTTTCATAGATTCTCCCTAATAGCTGGCTTTAAGCATTTAGTCATCTGAATCATCGGACGAAGATTTTGTTGTCGAGTCATTTTCAGATTCTGACTGGCTCTTCTTCAGGGCATCCTGAGCATCTTTATTTTTTTGCTTAGCCCCTTCAGTTCCTGTTGCACCAGCGGTGTTATTATACTTTGTTGTATCATATATTTCTGTTTTTGAATTAACCCCGGTCTTTTTCTGTACAGCATCACTTATAGACTGCACAGTATTTGATACCGTATATGAATCATCTTCGAAAAGATACTTATGCAGTTGTACAACATCTGTAGCCAAATCAATAGGAATAACCGTATCTCCTACATTGGAAAGCCTCTTTGTAGTAACATTATATGGAAATCCTGTAGTAGATGAAATCTGATACTTGGTAACATTTTTCGCCAGTGACAGGATTTCTTTTACCGTAAAATTAGTGCTGATGTCGTCCATCATTGATGAACACATGGATGTAAGTGTTGCTATATCTTCACCCTTACACTTTTCGAGTATCGCCTGCAATACAATTCTTTGTCTTGACGCTCTTAAGAAATCATCTCCTGACGTACATCGGATTCTAGAGTATGACACCGCTTGTACACCATTTAGATGTACTATTCCTTCACCCTTCAATGCATCACAAGGATAACCTATTGAATTAGCGGTCTCTGTTATATATCCGTTAACCCAGTGAACTTCTTCCTTAGTAAGATCTAAATCCAGACCACCTAATGCATCAATAACATCCACAAGTGCCTTCCAATCAACACAAACATACTTAGTTATATTCATATCTAGATTGGAATTTATCATTCTGACTGCATTCTCTGCTCCACCATTTGCAAAAGCATTATTAGCCTTATAATACTTGCCCTTTCCAACAGACAAATAGGTATCTCTGTATAAAGAAGCAAGCTTTACTTCATTTGTATCATAGTTTAAGCTGGCAATCATTATACAATCAGAATTTCCACCATCATATTTACCGCTCGAACGATTATCAAGTCCGAACAAAGCAACATTTAAGTATCCATGCATAGTCTGCACGCTATCTTCATCAATATCATCATTAATGCCGGCTTCGCTGGCTGAGAGATCATTCTTGAAATCAATTTTACCTATTGTACTATTATATAATCCTAAAACAGCCAATACTATCAGTAAAACTAATATTTCAAATACAAATAATACTATTTTTTTACGCCCTCTTTTTTTCTTTCTCTTCTTTGCCATGTTATTTTTCCTTTTTCCTATGAATGTAAAGCCACGCGTCTGCGTAGTCCTGACGCTCCTTCTCTGACATATTGGTATACTTTCCAAACTCCAGATTCGTCAGACGCATCTGCGGCCTGCCGCACTTGAAGCATTCAACTTCTTTCCTTCTTGAAACCATCCGTATCCAGCCACAATCCGGGCAAATGTATATTTTCATCATAGTCTTTATTCAAACTGTCCGAGAACCTCAGCTGACAAAGCATCAAGCTTAGCCTGTGAATCTTCAAGAGACACTCCTTTAACTCCGAAATAGAATTTAATCTTAGGCTCTGTACCAGAAGGTCGTACACAGCACCAAGCGTTATCGTTAAGTTCGTAGTAAAGTACATTAGAAGAAGGAAGACCAGTCGGCTCAACCTTTCCTGTTGTCATATCTTTTCTTGTGTCATTCTTGTAATCACGGATAGCAAGCACCTGATAATCGCCAAACTGCTTTGGCTCAGCAGCGCGTGCCTTTGTCATAATCTCATTTATCTGTGCGGCACCATCAATACCCTTTAAGGTCAGTGTAGAAATGCCCTCTCTGTAGTAGCCGTACTTCTCGTACATGTCAATCATGCCATCCCAGAGTGTCTTGCCCTGTGACTTGTAGAAAGCAGCCACCTCACACAGCATGCAGACTGCTGCAGGAGCATCCTTGTCCCTTGCATATGTGCCAGGCAGACATCCGTAGCTCTCCTCCATGCCGAATACATAGTTGTTGCAGCCGGTCTTTTCGAATTTAAGCATCTGCTCACCAATATACTTGAAGCCTGTAAGAACCTCGATATGCTTTACCCCATATGCTGCAGCAATTGCCTTACCCATATCTGTAGAAACAATTGATTCAACAAACGCAGGATTCTCAGGCAGAGTACCATTGGCACTCTTCTGGCTTAAGATGTACTCACCGATAAGCATAGCTGACATATTTCCTGTAAATGTCACATACCCACCTGTCTTTGTATCCTTGCAGTATACACCGAGTCTGTCGGCATCAGGGTCAGTTGCTAAAACGATATCAGCATCCTTTTCCTTTGCCAGCTCAAGCGCAAGCTTCCATGCATCAGGATTCTCTGGATTTGGATAA
>ERZ791852.1154-NODE-1154-length-17109-cov-3.565556_pt1 | contig 17109 bp, 14 predicted proteins | sample MGYA00510287_ERZ791852 | MGnify/ENA primary metagenome ERZ791852 (study PRJEB30046, sample SAMN00715257) | human gut metagenome | study: EMG produced TPA metagenomics assembly of the A metagenome-wide association study of gut microbiota in type 2... | reverse complement strand
ATTTTATCATAAGAAGGCTTATTTTTAAACTTTACACAATTTTTTCTATATACTCTTAAGTTTTGCTTAAATTTCTGGGGTATTATTTTTATTCCAAATTTAGTTCTGTATATTCTTCTTCATAATTTCTTATTTCGTCTGGCAATTCTTCTGACCATGGCAAATATTTTTCTATGTCTGTGTCTTTTTGTTCTCCTTCTAATTGTGGCAGTATTTCCAATAAATAATTTTTCTCTTTTCTCAATTCACATTTTTGCTTTATCAATTCATCTGGTGCTGTATTTGGCGCAACTTGCTCTTCAATTATATCGTAAGCATTCAATAAAATTTAATTAAAATAATTGGTAAAAATAGAATTAATAAGTTTAAATAAAAAAATAAAACAATATGTTTTAATACAAAATAAGGAATTATTATCTCATGAGTGATATAAAGATACTATAAAAATTATGTAGGAAAAGGATGGAACAAAAAATGTTGTTATTAACAAAACAATTAAAAGGAGTAAGAGAGATTATAGTATCAAGAAGAAAAAGAAAAGATTTTGAAGTGGTAACAGAGGAGTGGCTTAAATACAAAAAAAATACTGTAAAAAAATCTACTTATTATAATTATTCATATAGTGTAGCGAAATATTTATATCCGAGTTTTGCAGGAAAAAATATTACCAAAATAAAAAATTATAATAATTTCATAGAAGAACTCTCAGATACGTTATCACCCAAAACTGTGCGTGATATTGTTACTAAACTAAAGGAAATAATAAATTTTTACGAAGAAGAACATAATACAAAGTTAAACATAAAAAAGATGAGTTTGCCTAAAATGAACAAAAAAGAGATACAAATTTTATCAAATAAAGAGAAACAAAAATTAGAAAAATATTGTATTGAACAAAATAGTTTAAAATCGTTGGGAATACTAATATGTTTAAACACTGGTTTAAGAATTGGGGAAGTTTGTGCTTTGAGATGGGAAAACATTGATTTTGAATCAAAGAAAATACACATAGAAAAAACTATAGAAAGAATATATTCTAAAGAAGAAAACAAAACAATAGTTATTATAGATACACCAAAATCAATAACATCAGTAAGGACTATTCCTATAAATAGTAAATTATATAATATTTTAAAACAGATAAGAGGAAAGAGTAAAAAAACTGATTTTGTATTAACAGGCTCGAGTGAACACTATGTGGAACCAAGAAATTATCAATATCATTTTAAAGAAATTTTAAAAAGAAGCAAAGTAAAAAAATATAAATTTCATACTTTAAGACATACATTCGCAACAAATTGTATAGAGGCGGGAATGGATATAAAATCTTTAAGTGAAATATTAGGACATGCAGATGTAAGTATAACACTAAATATATATGTGCATTCATCAGATAAGGCAAAAAGAAAATATCTTGAAAAAATATAAAAATTATGTTAAAACTAGGATAAATTTAATTATGGTATGAGATTAGAAAAGAGACGAATAATAATGGGAAACATTGTATTATTAGATGATTTAACGATTAACCAAATAGCTGCGGGCGAAGTAATTGAGCGCCCTATGAACGTTGTAAAAGAGCTAGTGGAAAACTCTATTGATGCTGGCGCCACGAAGGTGGTTGTAACAATAAAAGATGGTGGTAAAACACTTATACAAGTTACAGACAATGGTTCTGGAATAGACATAAATAATATGGATATAGCACTAGAGAGGCACGCAACGAGTAAGATTTCTAAAATAGAAGATCTAGAAAATACATACAGCTTTGGGTTTAGAGGAGAGGCTCTAGCGAGTATATCATCAATTTCAGAACTTACTATGATATCCAAAACAGCCGATGAAATGGTGGGCTACAAGTTATTTTCAAGAGGTGGAAATATACTAGAAAAGGACGAAATTGGAGCATCAACAGGAACTACTATTAAAGTTGAAAAAATATTTTATAATACTCCAGTTAGATACAAATTTTTAAAAAATGATGCCACAGAGTTTAGGTATATAAAGGAATTCTTGCAAAAAGTTGCATTAGCCGAACCAGATAAATCAATAGAACTAATAAACAATGGAAAACAAATATTAAAAACATCAGGCAATGGAGAGATTAAAGACGTTGTATATTTACTGTACGGCAAAGAAATAAAGGATAATCTTGTAGATGTGAATTATCAAGATGGAGATATAAAAATAACTGGAGTAGTTGGAAACACCTTTATAGCTGAAGAGAATAGAAAGAATCAAATTTTATTTTTAAATAATAGAAACATTCAAGACAAGATACTTACAAACAGTGCTGACCAAGCCTTTAAAGGTTCTACTGGAATTGGAAAATATGGGTTCTTTATACTAAATTTACAAATGCCAGCCGATTACTATGATGTAAATGTGCATCCAACCAAAAAAGAAGTAAGGTTTAGAGATGAAGATAAAATATACAAGGCGATGTATCATGCTATAAAAAATGCAATACTTAGCAAAGATTTTTTAGGAAACACCGAAACAGAAAACAATAAAGAAGACTATATAGAAAATGAACTAGAATTTGTAACAAATCACTTTGATATGAAAGAAAATAGCTTCTTAAGTGGATTGGAAAAGGCACAAGCAAAGAACAAAACTGCAATTGAAATGAACTCACTAGACGATGTACAACAAGAAGAAAAAGTAGATGAGAAGCAAGAAAGTAAATCAGATGTAGAGACAGAAATAGAGGCTAAAGAAGAACTGGATGCTCCAAAAGAAAGTTTAATAACACGCGAAGAGAAAAGAAAAATAAATTATAAATACATTGGGATAGCATTCAAAACCTACATAATTGTAGAAATAGAAAATGAAATATATCTAATAGACCAACATGCTGCACACGAAAGAGTGCTATATGAACAGATAAAAGAAAACTACAAGAACCATATACAAAACAATGTGCAAATGATGTTAATTCCAGAAGTATTTACGCTGTCATATAAAGAAGCAAGGTTCGTAAAAGAGAATATGGAATTATTCAAGAATACAGGGTTTGATATAGAATTTTTTGGAGATAATACAATAAAAATAAACGGAATACCGGACCTAGAATATAAAGTGGACAGAAGCCGCGTGTTCTTAGATGTTTTAGATGAAATGCTAACAAACGAGAGAAGTTCTCTAAAAGACATAGAGGAAAGGTTTGTAGCAACAGTTGCATGTAAAGCTGCTGTAAAAGCTGGAATGGATTTAAGCAGACAAGAAGTAGAAAACTTAATAAGCAGTTTGTTGGGATTAAAAAATCCATATACATGCCCACACGGTAGACCAACAACAATAAAAATTGATATACATTGAAAATTAAATAAAATTATTAAATTTCAATTTGTTCGCTTGTTTTTTACTAAAAATACTATATAGTATTTAATGTAGAAAATGAGATAGCGGATATGTTGTGTTTGCCACTCTTCAAATACTCGATATACTCGAGAGCAAGGAGGTGGTTGTTTATGGTAAATTTTTTACTTGTCCTAATATTAGGATTAATGATTTCAATAACTGTAAACGTAGCCTTATTGTGTATAATATACATAATGTGGACTAATAAACAATAAAAACAACACATTCTGCTTTTGTCGGTTGGAATGTGTTGTTAAAACTTTATAAGTGGAATCACACGTTCTGTGACTCTCATTTTCTATTTATATTATACACATAATTTTTTAGAATGTCAATTTTTATTGATTTTTTGAAAAGTATTAACATTTCAATATTAATCCATAATAATTGTAAAAATCGAGTTGAAAATTTTCAACCTTTTTGATACTATATATTTGAAAAAAGGTTTTAAAATATTTATAAACAAATATAATTTCAAAAGAGAATAATGTAACATTAATTACCGAAAAAGAGATGGAGATAATACAGGATAAGCGTAGCAAAGAGAAAAAATATTTGAAAAATATATAACGTAGGAGAAATAAATGGGGAGAGAACAGGATTGGAAAGAGATTGAGAAAACACAGTTAAATTATGAACAAGGATTAAAAGACCAATATAAAGGAATAGACATTATAAAAATTAGCAAAGAGAATAGAAAAACAATTCATAAGATGAAGAAAATAAATGCCAAGGCAGATAAATTGGTAAGAGCGTTGCTTATTTGGTATGTTATATTTTTAATACTATTAATAATATTTGGAATACATATATATATAATGTATTTAAATAATATCAAAAATCGAGTAAACATAGATTTTATAGCTGATTTAAAGGATAGTTATGGTATCAATGCTAAAGTAATAAAAAAAGATGTAGATAAATCTGAAAATGGGAAATATGTGCTTAAGTCAAAAGAAAAAAAGCCTATTGAATTTATTGTAATAAAAGAATTTGGAAGCTATACGTTTGACTATTTTGATCGTACTCTAAAAGAAGAATATGAAAAATCTAGTGATGAAATTAAGAAAACTTTTGAACCGCATGAAGAGTACAATGTCAAGTATAATTTAAATTCCAATGCATCAAGTTTATCTGACATAGATAATATAGTACATAAATATGTTCAAATGAGAGATAATGCAGGAAAACATTTTGGATATAACTGGAATGTAAATATAAATTTTGACGGAATGACTGAAAAAATATGGTCTATGGGTTCAAACGAAGATGAAGAATCTATAGCTAGAAGAGTAAAATGCGAATATGTGGTAGCAAAGGTAAATGGAGGAGATAACACCAAATTTACAGCTGAAGAAATAACAAGGTATTACAAGCCATATTCATTAAAAGTATTTATTAATGGCAAGGAAGTTTATACTACAATAATGAATCAGCAGGTGCAACAGACTGCATTATATAGCTATTCAGAAGAAGATTATACTATGCCGATATCTGCACTTGGAGAAATTGAAGTAGTTCAAATAACGTATAACAAATATAGCATGCCACTTGAACTTACATTTAAAGATAAAACATATAAAATAGGTGGTTCAACTGTGGATTTGGGAAATAGTACTATTCCGACTTATGTAGAAGTACAAACTTTAAAACAAATAATAGGAGCAAAGTTAGAATTTAACTATAAAGAGCAAAAATTGAATATTGTAGTTAAATAAATGTATTACAAGGGCAAGTAATTATTGTAAATTACTTGCTCTTATGCTATAATCCATTTGCAAATAGCATAAGATTAAGAAGAAATTAAATAGTTTCTTTTAAGGAGGAAAATTTGAAACGCATTTATATAATTTTAACATACAGTGGTACAGTACTTTCAAGAATTGTAAAAGCATACACAGGAGCCGAATATTCGCATGTGTCTATTGGATTAGACGAGAACTTAACGAAAATGTATAGCTTTGGAAGACTGAATCCATATAATCCATTTATAGGTGGATTCGTGCATGAAGGCATAAATATTGGAACATTTAAAAGATTTAAAAATACTCAGACAGCAGTTTATTCTATAATGATTTCGGATGAGCAGTATAATAGATTAAATCAGATAATACATAAGGTTGAGGCAACTTCTCAAGAATATAAATTTAATTTTGTTGGACTAGTAGCAGTTGCTTTACATATGAAAATTCAGAGAAGAAGGGCTTTTTACTGTGCAGAATTTGTGAAGTATGCTATGAAAAAGGCTCAAATTAGGAATAATTTGCCAGATATAGTAAAACCAGAGGATTTCTTAAACTTAGAGAATATAAGATTAGAATATAAGGGAGCACTGAAACAATATAAAGTTGAAGAACTGCCAACTTTGAATGTGGCAAATTTATGAGATAAACATATGCAAAATATGTAATTATAAATTTGAAATAGCTGTAATAATGCATGACAAAAGGAATGTGATAAAATAATGAGTAAAACAAAAATATTAAAGTTAGTGATGTTTGTAGTAGCACTTGTAATATGTATTGGAGCAACAATATATTTGTTTCCAGTAATGAGAAACTTATCAACTGTGGAAGGACAAGTTGCATTTAAGCAAAAAGTGGAAAACTCTGGTGTGCTAGGACTACTTTCACTGTTTGCTCTTGAGGTTGCACAAATATTTTTATTTATAATACCAGGCGAGCCGATTGAAATTTTAGCAGGAATGTGCTACGGAGCCTTATGGGGAACAGTCTTTATTATGGTTTCTGCAGGACTTATTTCTACAGTGATTTTCTTCTTGGTTAGAAAATTAGGAAAGAAATTTGTATATGAATTTTGTGATGAAAATAAAGTAAAGAAAATAGAAAACAGTAAACTTTTTCAAAATCCTAAAAAAATAGAAATGATAATGTTAATACTATTTTTATTGCCGGGAACGCCAAAAGATTTATTAGTATACATTGCAGGACTGTTACCAATAAAGCCAACAAGGTTTATAGTAATATCCACACTTGCAAGGTTTCCATCAGTAATATCATCGACATTAGCTGGTGCGAATATTGCAGTGGGTGACTGGAAATTGGGAATTTTATTATATGGAGTAATTGTAGTAGCGGTGGCAATTTTAATATTCATATATCAGAAATTTGATAAAGAAAAAATAACGAGTGAGGCGTTGAAAACAATACAATAATGAACAGAAAATAATTGTAAACTAATAGTTGTAAAACTATTAGTTTTTTGATATGATAAGTACGAAATGTATATAAAAATGATATGTTCAAAGATAATAGCTTATATTTTAGAAATGCTTTAGTAAGAAGCAACTATGGAAACATTCCAAAAGGAATATATCCAACTTTTCAATACTTAGCAATGTTTTTTGAAAATTTATTGCAAGGCAAAGAGCATGAACTAAAAAATAGAGAGCTATATGCTAAGAAATTATTTGAAGAGAAATGAGGGAAAATATGATAGATTTAACGAATGCAATAGAAGAAATAAATTATTATAAAGGCTCAGAAAAGAAGAAAACATTGCTATATAAGGGGAAGAAATATCTTGTAAAATTTCCAGATCCAATAAGAGAAAAAGGAAAAAATATATCATATATAAATAATGCCTTTTCTGAATATGTAGGAAGCAATATATTTAGAATATGTGATTTTTGTGTGCAAAATACTATGCTTGCAACTTACAAATATAATGAAAAGAAAAAAATAGTTTGTGCATGTGAGGATTTTACAGATAAAAATAATGTTCTATATGAATTTGAGAGTCTAGCATTAAGCACGAACCCAGATAAAAAGATCGAAACAGAGTTGATAGATATAATGGATGTTATTGATGAAAATAAAATGATAAATTCTGAAGAGACAAAGAAAAAGTTTTGGAACATGTTTATTATAGATGCTTTAATTGGAAACACTGACAGACACAATGGTAATTGGGGATTCTTAGTAAATACAGAGAAAAAAGAAATGAAGTTCTCTCCAATATATGATTGTGGATCTTGTTTGAATCCAATGATTGAAGATGAAGAACTTTCAAAATTGAACAATGCAGAACTAAAGAACTTAGCTATAAATTGCTATTCATGTATTAAGATAAATGGAAAAAAGATAAATTATATGACCTTCATGAAACAAATGAGTAATGAAGACTGCAATGATGCAATTAGAAGAGTGTTTGAAAAAATTAAAATAGATGACATTTACAACTTTATAGATAATATTACTGAAATATCAAATACAAGAAAGAGTTTCTACAAAAGGATTATAGAAATAAGGTATGAGCTATTAAAAGAGGTATACAATAAAATAAAGTAAGATTTTCTGGCTTTATAGTATATAAAAAATAAATTTTAAAACAGAAAATCCCTCTGCAATTACTGTTGACTTTTACAATTTTAATAAGTATAATCTAAGTGAAAACGTATGATTTAAGCATATATTTTTAATTATGATAAAAACTATATATATGGAGGTAATACAAATGAATGAGAAAATGTATGAAATTATGAGAGATGGAAGAGGATTTATTGCAGCACTTGACCAAAGTGGAGGAAGCAGTGCAAAGACTCTAAAAAATTATGGAATAGATGAAAGTGAATATAGCTCAGAAGAGGAAATGTTCAACTTAATTCATGAAATGAGAAAAAGAGTTATGACAAGCGAAGTGTTTACAAATGAGCACATTTTAGGAACAATTCTTTTCGAAAAAACAATGATGTCAGAGGTAAATGGAAAATTTACAGCAGATTATTTATGGGATGAAAAGGGAATAGTTTCTTTCTTAAAAGTTGATAAGGGATTAGCCGAAGAAAAAAATGGCGTAAAGTTAATGAAAGAAATTCCAAACTTAAAGGAAGAAATAGAAGAAGCTAACAAAAAGCATGTATTCGGAACAAAGATGAGATCTGTAATATATGAAGCAAACGAAGAAGGCATAAGAGACATTGTAAACCAACAATTCGAATTTGCTAAAACAATATGTGATGGTGGATTAGTTCCAATAATCGAACCAGAAGTAGACATACATTCAGAGCAAAAAGAACTTTGCGAAAAAATATTAAAAGACGAAATAATAAGAAAACTAAAAGAATGGAATCCAGCAGACAAAATAATGTTTAAATTTACAATACCAACAGTTGCAAACCATTACTTAGATTTATATGATTACGACTGTGTTGTAAGAATTGTTGCTTTATCTGGCGGATACGAAATAGACGAAGCATGTGAATTACTTGCTAAAAATAACAGAATGATAGCAAGCTTCTCAAGAGCATTATTACAAGACTTAAATGCACATCAAACACAAGAAGAATTTGATACAGCATTAAACAATGCAATAGTAAAAATATACAATGCATCAATAGACTAATGTGCAATTTGGGGACGGAGAAGAAAGTGTACAATTAATTTGGAAAAAGGAGAAAAATTAAAAATGAATAAACCAGCAAACCGTTGTGGCTGTACACACACACACACACACACACACACACACCATGCATTTTACCAAATGCCAAGCTTTAGTAAAATTTGCTAAGGCTTGTTTGTTGTACTCAAAAATATAAAATAAAAAAGATAGAAATGGAGTAAAAACTATTTCTATCTTTTTGACGTTAAAAAGCCTTATTTTAAAAAATTATACCTAGGAGGAAAAATACTAAAAATGACCAAAAAAGAGAGAGGAATTACCATTATTGCACTTATTGTTACTATTGTAGTTTTGTTAATATTAGCAGGAGTAAGCATAAGCTTAATAATAAACAGAAATGGAATAATTTCAAAAGCAGAAGTTGCAAAACAAGAAACTGATATTGCTGATGAAAAAGAAAAGATAAATTTATCAGCAGTAGCAGCACAAACAAACAATGAAGATGCAGTTATAAGAAGAAATGACTTTGATAAAGAGTTGAAAAAGTTCTTTAATGAAGATTACACACTAGAACCTGATAGTGATGCTGAAGAGTATGAAGTAACTTGCAAAAAGAGTGGAAGAAAATACACTATAAAAAGTGGAATAACAAAGAAAAATCCGGATTACGAATTGAATAACAATAATACAACATTTTCATCAAGCCCAAGTGGTTGGACGAATGGTGATGTAATAGTTAATGTAAAGACAACTATTCAAGAGTATACATTGCAAACAAGTAAAGACGGTAAAAATTGGAATGATTCAAAGGAACAAGTTTTTTCTACTAATGGAATTATGTATGCAAGACTGTGGAATGGAAGTGAATCTGTTTCAGAGTTGCAATATGAAGTAAATAATATTGACAAAAGTACTCCGGAAGTATCTGCAACAGCGATAAATACTAATAGCATAAAAATAAGTGCGTCAGATAGCGAAAGTGGAATAATAGGTTATGCAGTAACAACAAGTTCTACGAAACCAGAAAAATTTACAGGAGTCACGAATACAAAAAGTTTTGAAAATAGTACATCAAAATTAACACACAATACTACATATTATGTATGGATAAAAGATGAAGCAGGAAATACATCACAATATAGTTTAAAAACACCGGAACTACAGGCAGGAAGTTTAAAATTATCTAAGGCAATGCCACAAACATCTGATGCAAGTGATGTAGCAAATAATATTGGCTCATATATAGGTAGTACAGTAACAAATTATACTCCTAATGGAGGAGATAAAAATGTTGGATGGAAAATATTTTATGCTGGTAAATCAGATGCGGGAGATTCATCAGAGAATGACCATATATATTTAATAGCAGATGATTATATAGACATAAAGAATTCAGCAGGGGAATATAATACACCCGTATCAGCAAATGGAATTCATGTGGATGCATTAGTTGACTCTCCAAAATGCGCAGCACTTGCTACTATAAAAAAGTCTGGATATTCAAGTTATAATAGCTTAGCCAAAAATTGGTTAAAAGAAGATTATGGTAGCTCTCCAATAAAATATATGTTAGATACAGAAGGATGGTCGAGTTTATATGGAAATGAATATGCTGAATATGCAATAGCAGGACCTACAGTAGAAATGTTTGCGAAAAGTTGGAATAGTAATGATGGATATCCAAAGTTAAGTTATTCTTATGATAATTATGGATACTCGATGGATAATATTAAATCTACTGATACTGGCTATAGTGATAGACTATATTTTCAAAGCATTGAAGAAGAAGTAAGAAATAGTTGCGATGGTTATTGGATAATAGGTCAAAGCGATTGGGGGGGAACAATAAGTATTTCAAATAAGAATGGAGACCACTCGGTAAATTCATATGCACCGTATGGACTAAATAGTATAGGCTTCAGACCAGTAGTATGTCTAAATACCAAGGTTAAACTACAAGCAGATGGAATGGACAGCAATGGAAAAACAAGATACAAAATAGTTGAAACATCTAATGAAGAAAGTAGTACTCAAGCTTATACGAGTGATGAATGGAGCTCACAAAATGTATATACAACTCTTGTTAATGTAACAACAGGAAGTGGAATAAATACAAGCTATGAAAGCAGTGTTGACTCTGCACAAAATGTAGCAACAGGAACAACAAATACAAGTGAAATAAATACAGAAGGAATAACAACATTAAGAGTTAAAACTACTGATGGTACAAATACGGTTTATAGCAATAACTATATTGTAAAAATAGATAAAACATCTCCAACTCCAGGGACCCTAACAATGAAACAAAACAGTAGTACTGGAGTAGAGTATACTAGTGGAATAACAAATAATAATATATATATACAATTAAATAATGGAAATGATTCTACAAGTGGGCAAAAAAGTAATGTTTATAAATTAAAAGGAGTAACAGAAAGTGAAAATTTAACAGAAACTTCAATAATTACAAATAAGGGAACTACAGTGGCAATAGTAACAACAGTAGATAATGCGGGAAATACAGCGACAAGAACCTATAATATTACAAAACAATTGCCTAAACTAGCTACACCAAAATTGACAACAGATAGTTATTCAAAATTGACTTGGAATAGAGTTGAAAATGCAACAAAATATGTTGTGCAAAGTATAGTAGAAACAGTTGAGGTTGAAAAAGACAAAACATCTTATGATGCTTTAACAATGTATAGAAATTTACGTAATAAAGGAGTTGAGACATTTAGCGAAATGGTAAGAATTAAAGCGGTTGGCGATGGCATAAATTATGAAGATAGTAACTGGTCAAACGATGTAAGATTAATGGAGTGCTTATCTGGAGAAACCGAAATCGATATATACGATGAAGAAAAGAAAAAGAGAAGAAAGAAAAAATTAAAAGACTTAAAAGTTGGAGATAAAGTAATTTCATTTAATACAGAAACGAAAAAATGGGAAATAGATGAAGTACTAAATGATGATATGCACGAAGTTAAATTTGAGCTAAGCTATGATATATGGACTTTCTCTGACGGCACTCAAATAACAACGGTAAAGAAGCATGAATTCTACAATGTGAGTCAGGAAAAACTAATGTATATTGATGAATGGAATATGGGAGATAAAATATACAAAGAAGATGGAACAACGCCAAGTTTAATAAAACATGAGCAAGTACAAGAGCCAATACGTCATTACACATTAATGAACCATAACCATAACTATATAGCAAATGGATGCTTATCTGGAACAAGAGAAATGAAAAAAATAAAAGTAAAAGATTTAAAACCAGTGGATATTGATTAAGAGTGAGGAGAAGAAATGAAGGGTAAAAAAATAATTTTATGTGTTATTTGTGTGGCAGTAATATTATCAATAATTATCGCATTTGGAGTAAGTCAAAAAGATAATGCAAAAGACAAAGCAAATAAAGAAAATCAGAATAATATGCAAATAGAATTACAAGAAGGCAGCAAAATTGATGTAAAAAATCTAGAAAATGCCAAAATTGAAAATGGAATGAAAGTAAACAATTCTCCAAAAGCTCAAGAAGAAAAGATAGTAGAAAATCTTAAATATTCAGAATTTTCAATGGATTCTAAGAATGGAGAAAGCAATTTTAGACTAAGAGTTACAAATATAGGAAAAGAAAAAACGGAAAAACAATATGTAAAAGTAACATGCTTAGATGTAAATGGAAATTCGATTGGAGAAATTTATTTATTAGTTTCAGAGCTTAAGCCAGGTGAGTCGATAAGTGCAACAGCAAATATAGCAGATGACTATATAAATTTATATGATTATGAAATTTCAAAATAAAAAATAAAAACAAAAAAGTAAACTAATAGTTGTAAAACTATTAGTTTTTTGATATGATAGGCGTAAATTTAGAACATAAGGAGGAATTTTTAATGAGTGAATACGAATGTGTTGACAGCGTTGAAACTTTGGCAAAGACACTAGAGAAAGTTAAGAATGCACAAAAGGAATTTTCGAAATATTCACAAGAGCAAGTAGATAAAATATTTCAGGCTGCGGCTATTGCTGCGAATGAAGCTAGAATTCCACTTGCTAAGATGGCAGTAGAAGAGACTGGAATGGGAATAGTAGAAGATAAAGTAATTAAGAATCATTATGCGGCAGAATATATATATAATAAATACAAAAATGAAAAAACTTGTGGAGTAATTTATCAAGATGATAGTTATGGAATTAAGAAGATAGCTGAGCCAGTTGGCATTGTAGCTGCTGTTATTCCTACAACAAACCCAACTTCTACGGCAATTTTTAAAACTTTAATTGCACTAAAAACTAGAAATGGAATTATAATTAGCCCTCATCCAAGAGCTAAAAAGTCTACTATAGAGGCTGCAAAAATTGTTTTGGAAGCAGCAGTAAAGGCTGGTGCTCCAGAAGGCATTATTGCATGGATTGATGTTCCATCTCTTGAGCTTACTAATATGTTAATGCAGTCTGCAGATATTATACTTGCAACTGGTGGACCTGGAATGGTTAAGTCTGCTTATTCTAGTGGAAAGCCAGCTCTAGGCGTTGGTGCGGGAAATACTCCTGCGGTTATTGACGAGAGTGCTAATGTGATTTTGGCAGTAAACTCTATTATACATTCTAAAACATTTGATAATGGAATGATTTGTGCTTCTGAGCAATCTGTAATAGTAAGCGACAAGATTTATGATAAAGTAAAAGACGAATTTGTTAAAAGAGGATGCTACATATTAAATCCTGAAGAGACGGAAAAGGTTCGTAAGACTATAATTATAAACGGAGCCTTGAATGCTAAAATAGTTGGTCAAAAGGCACACACAATCGCAGAACTTGCCGGAGTTAGTGTTCCAGAAAATACTAAAATTTTAATCGGAGAGGTTGAAAGCGTAGATTTATCTGAAGAATTTGCTCACGAAAAATTGTCTCCTGTACTTGCAATGTATAAAGCAAGCAGTTTTGACGATGCTATTGAAAAGGCATATAGATTGATAGAAGATGGCGGACTAGGACACACCTCATCTTTATATGTAAATACTGTTACAGAAAAAGAAAAAATAGAAAAATTTTATAGCAAAATGAAAACTTGTAGAGTTTTAGTAAACACACCATCATCACAAGGTGGAATTGGAGATTTGTATAATTTTAAACTTGCCCCATCTTTAACACTTGGATGTGGAACTTGGGGTGGAAACTCGGTTTCAGAAAATGTTGGAATTAAACATCTATTAAATATAAAAACAGTAGCCGAAAGGAGAGAAAATATGCTTTGGTTTAGAGCACCTGAAAAGGTTTATATGAAGAGAGGTTGCTTGCCTGTAGCCTTAGAAGAACTTAAAAACGTAATGAATAAGAAGAGAGTATTTATAGTAACAGATACATTCTTATATGAAAATGGTTATACAAAAGTTGTAACAGATAAATTAGATGAGATGGGAATAGTTCACGAAACATTCTTCAATGTTGCTCCAGACCCAACTCTTGCTTGTGCAAAAGAAGGTGCTAAATTGATAGATGCCTTCAAACCAGATTGCATTATAGCAATAGGTGGTGGTTCTGCAATGGATGCAGCAAAAATAATGTGGGTTCTATACGAGCATCCAGAAGTAGACTTCCTAGACATGGCAATGAGATTCATGGATATTAGAAAAAGAGTTTATACCTTCCCTAAAATGGGCGAAAAAGCTTACTTTATAGCAGTTCCAACATCAGCAGGAACAGGTTCAGAGGTAACACCATTTGCGGTAATAACAGACGAAACAACAGGTCAAAAATATCCACTTGCAGACTATGAATTGCTTCCTAAGATGGCAATAGTAGACGCCGACATGATGATGAATGCTCCAAAAGGACTAACATCTGCATCTGGAATTGATGCCTTAGTTCATTCAATAGAAGCATATGTTTCTATGATGGCAACTGAATTTACAGACGGCCTTGCAATAGAAGCAATCAAGACAATATTCGAATATTTGCCAAGAGCTTATGAAAATGGTGCAAACGATCCAGAGGCAAGAGAGAAAATGGCAAATGCAGCAACGATGGCAGGTATGGCATTTGCAAATGCTTTCTTAGGAATATGCCATTCAATGGGACATAAATTAGGTGCTTATCATCATTTACCACACGGAGTTACAGTTGGTTTAGTATTAGATGAGGTAATGAGATTTAATGCAGAAGAAGTTCCAACAAAAATGGGAACATTCCCACAATACGAGTATCCACATGCCTTAAGAAGATATGCAGAAATAGCAGATAGCTTAAACTTAGGCGGAAACACAGACCAAGAAAAACTAGAAAGATTGATAAATAAAATAGACGAATTAAAAGAGAGAGTCGGCTTCAAGAAAACAATAAAAGACTATGGAATTTCAGAAGAAGATTTCTTATCAACATTGGATGAGATGAGCGAAAAAGCATTTGACGACCAATGTACAGGTGCAAATCCAAGATACCCATTAATAAGTGAGATAAAAGAAATTTATTTAAAAACATATTATGGAGGTGAAAGATAATGGAATTTAATTTGATAAATCCAATAGCTGAAAGAAAAACAAAAACTGTTTACAGAGACGGAGATAAGACGATAAAATTATTCGTAGAAAATTACTCAAAGGCAGACATATTAAACGAAGCTCTAATTCAATCAAGAGTGGAAGAAAACACAGATTTAAAAATATCTAGATTACAAGAAGTTACAAAAATAAACGAGAGATGGGCTCTAATTACAGAATATGTAGAGGGAACACCACTAGATGTTTTAATGAAAGAACATCCGGAAAAACAAAACGAATATTTAAACTTTTTCGTAGGAATTCAATTAGAAGTTTTATCGAAAAGAGTACCTCTATTAAATAGAATAAAAGACAAATATAGAAGAAAAATAACAGATGCTACAAACATAGATGACACAACAAAATATGAGTTGCTGCAAAGACTAGAAGGAATGAAAAATCATGACAAACTATGCCATGGAGACTTCGTTCCAAGCAACATAATAGTAAAAGAAAATGGCGAATATGCGATAATCGACTGGGCACACGCAACACAAGGAAATGGTTCAGCAGACGTAGCAAACACATACTTAATATTCTCTATGAGAAATCAAAAAGAATTAGCAGAAAAATACGTAAATCTATATTGCGAGAAGACAGGAACAGACAAGAAAGAAGTACAAAGATGGATTCCAATAGTTGCAGCAATAAGAAAGACAAAAGGAAAAGTAGAAGAACAAGAAATGCTGGATCAATGGATAAACATAGTCGATTACGAATAAAGATTGAATAGCTTACTCTAAAGAGAGTAGGCTATCTTCCTATTATTGTGAAAAAAGGTCTTATTTTGAAAAAAATTAAAAATTTTATATTTTCTCTTTATTTTTAACAGGCTATTGTATATAATTATAGCAAGCAAAGAGGAGATGATTGAATAAAAATTTCAAACCTTCAATCAAATTTTACCCTCAAGAAAGGAATACAACAAAAATGAATTTACCAAACAAATTAACACTATTTAGAATAATACTAGTTCCAATAATGGTTATAGTATCTTTTTTTGATATACCGGGAAGTTTTTTAGGAATATCTACAACAATGTGGATAATGGAATTAATATTTATAATTGCATCAATAACAGATAAACTAGATGGATATTTGGCAAGAAAAAATAATCAAGTAACTAACTTCGGAAAATTTTTAGATCCAATTGCAGACAAAATTTTAGTAGTTGCTGCCATGATTTTATTTGTAGAAATGGGAAGATTACCAGCATGGATCCCAATTATAGTAATATTCCGTGAATTTGCCATTTTAGGATATAGACTAATTGCTGTACAAAACAGTGGAAAGGTAATTGCTGCAAATGTTTGGGGCAAACTAAAAACTGTTACACAAATGATTGCGATAATTTTAATGTTTTTAACAACACAGCCTTACTTTGCATTTGTTATGAGAGCAAAAACTGAACAAGATGCGCTTGTAAACAGTGCACTTACATATATGACAACAGGAGATTTTATAATGAATATACTAGCAAGTGTATTTATGACAATATCTGTAATTGCAACAATTTTCTCTGGATATGAGTATTTAAAAGGCGGAAAAGATTTATTGAAAGATTGTTAAAAATAATGCAATAAAAGGGGAATATCAAATGAAAAAATTTATAAAAAGTTTAATAATAGCACTTATTTTAAAAGATTTATTGAAAGATTGCTAATTAAAATAAAATAAAAGGGGAAAATCGAATGAAAAAATTTATAAAAAGTTTAATAATAGCACTTATTTTAGCAGTAGTTCTAACAATCACTTTTAGCTATAATAAATCAATTGCAGATGTGGGAAGTTTTGAAGACTATGATAGCGGTAGCTCATGGGATAGCGGTAG
>ERZ791852.1137-NODE-1137-length-17262-cov-11.648166_pt1 | contig 17262 bp, 11 predicted proteins | sample MGYA00510287_ERZ791852 | MGnify/ENA primary metagenome ERZ791852 (study PRJEB30046, sample SAMN00715257) | human gut metagenome | study: EMG produced TPA metagenomics assembly of the A metagenome-wide association study of gut microbiota in type 2... | reverse complement strand
CAGACTTCTACCCCGAAATTCAGACACAGGACGAGCAGGCCGCATGGGAACTGGGAGGCAAAGGTTATCTTGCCATCCAGTCCTGTGAGGATGGATGGGACTACACACTCTACCACAGCGATTATTCTGTGATGGACGGTGGGCAGCTGGATGCACCGGAACTGACTATTCAGGAAGCCCGTGAGCAGATTCTGGAAACTCACCACATGGAAAAGGGGCGACGGCTGATACAGGACTACGATTTTATCATGGACAGAGCCGCCGAAGCCGAAGAACTGGGGCTAAACAGCCGCCCTTCCACGCTGGAAAAGCTGGCTTCACTGGCTGGAGCAAAAGAAAAATGCGATGCCCCGGAGTGCAGCCCCGTTGGGTGCCGGAAAGTGAGGGACGCTCATGAACTTTAATGGCGAAGAATTGACGCTGATGATGCTCTACAATTCCGACTCCCGACTGGGTTTGATGCAGGAGCTGCGCCTGATGCAATGTTACCTTATGCCCGATGAAACTGCTCTGCGGGAACTGTCCGAGCAGGTCATTGAAAAGCTGAAACTTATGACCGATGCCAAGTTTGCCGAGCTGGAATTTCCGCTCGACTAAATTATGCCGCTGCTGGGCGGCGTACATAAAGGGTTCCGAGTTTTTTCAAAATATGTTATAATTAGGGCAATGTTTTGTAGAGGAGATATGAAAAGGTGTCAAAGTCGTTGTATATCATAGGTAATGGTTTCGATAGAGCCCACGGTCTGAAAACGAGCTATTGGGATTTCAGAACGTATTTGGAAGAAAATCACTGGGAGTTTCTTCTTGCGTTTGAAAAACTTTATGATTTTGAACCTTTTGACGAAGCTGATCCCTACACTGCAAAAAATGCGAAGAAATTGTATGAAGATAGGTTGCAGCAAGAATTATGGAGTCAACTTGAAGAGAACATTGGTCATCCAAATATTGTGCAGATGGAAAATTTTTCAGATTGCATTGTAAACGATCTTGATTTGGAGAGCGGAAATGTTGGAATTCGAGATACATTGGATGAGTATTGGCGAAATGAATATGGCTTTATAAAAAAATTACAAGAGTATATTAAAGAATGGATCGAGGCATTGGACACAAGCCGTGTCGTTCCCAGAAAAAAATCTTTGATCAATTGCTCTGATCATTTTCTTTCATTTAACTACACCGATACCCTTGAGCGCGTGTATGGAATTGAAGATGTTTATCATATTCATGGCGGCATAGATATTGTCAGTGAACAAGAACCAATCATAGGCCATTGCAATAAAAAGCAAATCAAGGATTATCGAGGTCTAGCAAAGCAAGCTGATGAGGCTTTTGATGAAGGAACCGCGAGCATAGACGATGCTATTGCCGATTATTTGGAATTGACTTACAAGGATACCGACAAGATAATTTTGTTCAGTAGCTACTTTTGGGAAAGCCTTGCTGATTCAGACCAAGTCGTGATTATTGGATGGTCTGCGGGGGCTGTTGATATGCCCTATTTAAAAGAAATCGCCTCGCGTGTTCAAGAAAATGCAAAATGGACAGTTTGCTTCTACAATGTAGAAGCGAGGGATAACTTGACAAACGCACTGCAATATTGTGGCATTGATAATTCAAATATCCGGGCGATTCAAACTGATACATATTGGGATTGTTAATGTTCTAGCGGGCAACTACGAAAACGGTTGCCCGCTCTTTTTATATCCTGAAATTGAAAGGAGGAACGCAATGCCAAACAAAACGCAAGAATGCCTGAACCTTGCCCAGCAAACGGCAAAAGAATTGACCCGGTATTGGGAAAACTGGACGGACTACCTGACCACTGCATCCCGGCTGTACAAGTACAGCTATGCAGACCAGCTTATGATCTACGCCCAGCGACCCGATGCCACCGCCTGCGCCAGTTTCGACCTTTGGAATGACCGCATGAACCGCTATATCCGGCGTGGCTCCAAGGGCATCGCTCTGTTAGACCAGTCCAGCAGTGTTCCGCGTCTGCACTACGTTTTCGATGTGAGCGATACCGGGGTGCGCCGTAATTCCCGTGACCCGGATATGTGGCAGCTCGGCCCCGATCTGGTTCAGCCTGTTTCGGAAATGCTTGCCAGAGAGTACGGTGTTCAGCAGGAAAATCTCGGCCAGCAAATCGCGGACATCTGCGGCAGGCTGGTGGATTCCTATTGGGATAACAACAGCGGTGACATTCTCGACATCGTTGACGGCTCTCTCCTGATGGGGTATGATGAAGCCGGACAGGAGTTCCAGTTCAAATCTGCCGCCGCAATCAGCATCACCTATGCTGTTCTCGAACGCTGCGGCTTTGAGCCGGAAGGTCATTTTGACCGGGACGATTTTCAGGCGATCTTCTCCTTTTCCACTCCTGCCGCTGTGTATGCACTGGGCACCGCAGTCAGCGAGTGCAGCCGTGAGCTGCTGCGCAGCATCGAAAGAACTGTAAAGACGACCATTCGCCGTCGTAACGTAGAAAGGAGCCAATATGAATATGAACAGCAGGAACGTGACCTACTCGAAAGTCGGAGATTATCTGCTTCCGAACCTGACCCTGCCCCAGCAGGAGAAAGCATTGGGCAAGTACGGGCGACTGCGCCGGACTTACCTGATGAAGCATCGCCCGGTACTGTACAACTCGATGCTCCTGTCGGGAACTCTGCATCCGCACCTGTTGGAAGTGGAGCAGAGCGCGGAGAGCCGGATACAGCAGACCATGCAGAAGCTGCTGGAGCAGAATCCGGCTCCGAACAAAGAGCAGCATCAGATGGAGTGGGTGCAGCACATGAACAGCCTGAACGCACAGGCCGAGGAACTGGTGATGAACGAGCTGATTTACAGCTAAGTTTCTTCGACACCCACATTCCTACCGAAGCGAAACAAATTGAATCCATCGACCAAGCGGAGAGCGAAAAATCGCCCTCCGCTTTCTCTTTGTCACAGGCCGACATTGAAAATGCTCTGCGGAGAGGCTCCAACTTTGAAAACAGCAAACTTCGGATATGGAAAATTTATCAGTTGCAGCCTGACCGAAACCTCCGGGCAAAAGCTCTTGCCAAAGAATATGCTCCAAACGGACCCGGTGGCTCCTCGCACACCTATCTGGATGGAAGTCGCGGCTGGCTTGACCATGACAGCAAGGGCTTGACGTTTGAACACTATCCAGACCACCAGAAAATTCTTCTTCGCTGGAATCAGGTCGAAAAGTATATCGACCTGATGATTCAGTCTGACCGCTATCTGTCCGACAAAGAAAAAAGAATCATCGACTTTCCCCTTGAACTGAACGCCGCCAGTGCAGCCGAATACACTGCATTAAAAGAGCAGTACCCGGACACTCTCATTGGTTTTGAAGCTGGCGGCAATTTTATGTTCTATGGCGAAGATGCCGCCAAGGTCGCAAAAATCATCAACAGTGCTTTGTTCATGAGAAACACTGCACTGGGCGAAGTTCAAATCACGGGCTTTCTCCCTAGCTTATGGGCAAAAAGAGCAAAAGAATTGTGGTCTGCGGGCAATGATGTGTACCTTGCCGGGTTAAACGAGGATGGCACTCACCACCAGACCAAGCACTTGCGCAAAGAGGACTATCTGCCCATCGGCTCCGTTATCAATATGGATGACCGGAAATTTCGGGTCGATAGCGTGGATTTTGACAAGGACAAAGTTTCCTTGCAGGATATGGCTCTGGCCGATGCCCGGATGCCGATTTTCCGGGAAGAGCCGCTGACTGTTGTCCGGGAACTGTACGAACAGCAGGATGAAGCCCTTGATACTGCTCCAGAAAAAACTCCCGATTACAATGTCGGTGATTCCGTTGTTGTAGACCTTCCAACCCGAACCATCGAGGGAACTATTGGCTATGTAGGCGAAACCGATGTGCGCATCGACACCAGTGCACAGGGCTATTCGTGGAGCAATGAGGTACTGAACAAGCAGCAGTTCGAGGATGGACTGCGGCAGGATGAGCCGGAACTTTCCGATGAAGAACTGGATAAGCTGCCCACCTCTGTGGAAGTTAACGGCGAATGGCAGACTTTCCCGGATGCCGCTGCCGCAGACAAAGCTCTGAACGCCGAACCTGTGCCGGAAGCTGCCGGAAACTTCCACATCACGGACGATCATCTGGGCGAGGGCGGCGCAAAACAAAAATATGCCCGGAACGTTGAAGCCATCCGCACCCTGTTCCAGTTGGAGCAGGAGCATCGTGGAGCCACCGCCGAGGAACAGCAGGTTCTTTCGCAGTATGTCGGCTGGGGCGGTCTGCCGGATGTCTTTGACCCAGACAAGGGCAACTGGGCAAAAGAATATTCCGAATTGAAAGGTCTGCTTTCCGAGGACGAATATGCTGCTGCCCGTAGTTCCGTTCTGAACGCCCACTACACCAGCCCTACCGTTATCCGCGCCATCTATGATGCAGTCGAGAAAATGGGGTTCCGCAACGGCAACATTCTGGAGCCGAGCATGGGCATCGGCAACTTTTTTGGTATGCTGCCGGACACCATGCAGGACAGCCGCCTATACGGTGTGGAGTTGGACAGTGTCACAGGCCGTATCGCCCAAAAGCTCTACCCGGATGCCAACATTAAAGTTGCCGGATTTGAAACCACTGACCGCCGCGACTTCTATGACCTTGCAGTGGGCAATGTTCCTTTTGGCCAGTACCGGGTAAACGACAAGGCGTACAACAAATTAGGTTTCAGCATCCACAACTATTTCTTCGCCAAGGCCATCGACCAAGTGCGTCCGGGCGGCATCGTGGCATTCGTCACCAGTCGCTACACGCTGGACAGCAAAGATTCTTCTGCCCGCAAGCACATTGCCGAACGTGCTGATCTGCTGGGTGCTATCCGTCTGCCGAACACTGCGTTCAAAGCAAACGCAGGAACAGAAGTCGTCAGCGACATTATTTTCCTCCAAAAACGTGACCGCCCTATCGACCATGAGCCGGACTGGGTGCAGCTTGGCAAAACGGAAGATGGCTTTGCCATCAACAGCTATTTTGTAGACCATCCAGAGATGGTGCTGGGTGAACTGACTTCCGAAAGCACCCAGTATGGCCGGGAGGAATGCACTGTGCGTCCCATCAAGGGCGCAGTGCTGGTGGACCAGCTTGCAGAAGCCATCCAGCATATTGAGGGGCAGTTCACGGAAGTCGAGGTCGAAACACCAGATATTGCGGATGCTGAAAATGAGCGGCACATTCTCCCGGCTGACCCAGATGTGAAGAATTTCTCTTACACGGTGGTTGATGGTGAGGTGTATTATCGGGAAAATTCCGTCATGACACAGGTGGAGCTGTCCGACACCGCCAAAGGCCGTGTGACCGGGATGGTGGAGCTGCGGCAAATCGTCAATGAGTTGATCGACCAGCAGCTGAACGACTACCCGGATGCCGACATTAAAGCAACGCAGGAAAAGCTGAACACTGCCTACGATGCTTTTTCCGCCAAATATGGCTTGTTGAATGACCGCAAAAACGGCAGATTATTTGAGCAGGATTCTTCTTACTATCTGCTGTGTTCTCTGGAAAATTTGGACGAGCAGGGGCAGCTCAAGAGCAAGGCGGCGATGTTCACCAAACGCACCATCCGCCCGGAATGTACTGTCACCAATGTAGACACTCCTACGGAAGCCCTTGCGGTGTCCATCGGAGAGCGTGGCCGGGTGGACTTGCCCTATATGGCAGAACTGCTCGGCACTCCCGGTGACTATGAGCGCATCACCAGCGAACTGTCCGGCGTGATTTTCAAAGACCCCGGCGCAGACCCTACCGACCCGGAAGCAGGTTGGCGAATGGCAGACGAATACCTGTCCGGCAATGTTCGGGCAAAGCTGCGCATGGCTCAGCTTGCCGCCGAAACTAACCCGGAGTTTGCAGTTAACGTCACTGCACTGGAAAAAGCACAGCCGAAAGATCTTGAAGCATCTGAAATTGATGTGCGGCTGGGCGCCACATGGCTTTCCCCGGACATTATACAGAAGTTTATGACCGAGACTTTCCAGATCCCCTACTATCTGCGCCATGCAGTCAAAGTGAGATATTCTCCCTATACCGCAGAATGGCGCATTGAGGGCAAGTCGGCCATGGGCAGAGGTGACATCATCTCCTCCGAAACCTACGGCACCTCCCGCGCCAACGCCTACAAGATTCTGGAAGACACGCTCAACCTGAAAGATGTGCGCATCTATGACGCTATCGAAGATGAAGAAGGCAAGCTGAAGCGCATCCTGAACAAAACGGACACCATGCTGGCACAGCAGAAGCAGCAGGTCATCAAGGATGCCTTTGCCAACTGGATCTGGAAAGACCCCCAGCGGCGCATTGCACTGGTGAAACAGTATAATGAACTGTTCAACAGCAGCAGGCCACGAGAATACGATGGTTCCCACATCCACCTTGTCGGTATGAACCCGGAAATCACCCTCCGGGAACATCAGCGCAATGCCATTGCTCATGTGCTTTATGGCGGTAATACGCTGTTGGCACACGAGGTAGGAGCAGGAAAAACTTTTGAAATGGCGGCATCCGCAATGGAAGCAAAACGCCTTGGCTTGTGTCAGAAAAGCCTATTTGTCGTTCCCAATCACTTGACGGAGCAGTGGGCTTCGGAGTTCCTGCACCTATACCCCAATGCAAAGCTGCTGGTAGCGCGGAAAAAGGATTTTGAAACGGCCAACCGCAAAAAGTTCTGCGCCCGGATTGCAACCGGGGATTATGATGCGGTCATTATCGGTCACAGCCAGTTTGAGCGGATTCCGCTTTCCTATGAGCGGCAGGAACGCATTATTCAGGAACAGATCGATGAAACGCTTGCCGCCATCGAAGAACTGAAAGCCAATGCAGGCGAGAATTTCAGCATCAAGCAGATGGAAAAGACCCGTAAGACGCTGGAAACAAAACTGGAAAAGCTGCGCTCCGATGCGAGAAAGGACGATGTTATCACCTTTGAGCAGTTGGGCGTTGACCGACTTTTTGTAGACGAATCGCATTTTTATAAGAACCTCTTTTTAACCACAAAAATGCGCAATGTCGCTGGTTTGTCCACATCGGAAGCCCAGAAATCGAGCGATATGTTCGGCAAGTGCCGCTATCTGGACGAGATCACAGGCGGGCGCGGCGTGGTATTTGCAACGGGAACTCCCGTGAGCAACTCCATGTCGGAACTGTATACGGTCATGCGCTATCTGCAATACGGCACACTCCAGCAGAAAGGGTTGACGCATTTCGACTGCTGGGCATCGACCTTTGGCGAAACCACCACCGCCATCGAACTCGCCCCGGAGGGTATGGGCTATCGGGCGAGAACGCGTTTTGCAAAGTTTTTCAATCTCCCGGAACTGATGTCGATGTTCAAAGAAGTTGCTGACATCAAGACCTCCGACCAACTTCATCTGCCTGTGCCGGATGCAAAGTTTGAAACTGTGGTGGCGAAACCGTCCGAGATTCAGAAAGAAATGGTGCAGGAACTGAGCAAACGTGCTGCAAAAATCCACTCCGGCGCAGTGGATGCATCCGAGGACAATATGCTGTGCGTCACCAACGATGGCCGAAAGATTGGTCTGGATGTTCGCCTGATGAACCCCATCCTGCCGGACGACCCCAACAGCAAACTGAACACCTGTGTTCGGAACGTGCTGCAAATCTGGGAAGATGGCAAGGAGCAAAAGTTGACACAGCTTTTGTTCTGCGACCTTTCGACACCGAAAAATGATGGCAACTTCAATGTCTATGAGGACATTCGCAAAAAGCTGATCGCTGCCGGTGTGCCGGAAAACGAGATTGAGTTTATCCACAACGCCGACACCGAAGCGAAAAAGGCAGCATTGTTCTCCAAAGTACGCTCCGGCGATGTGCGCGTCCTGCTGGGCAGCACGGCAAAAATGGGCGCAGGAACCAATGTGCAGCAGCGTCTTGTGGCAGTGCATCATCTGGATGTCGGCTGGAAACCCAGTGATATGACCCAGCGCAATGGTCGCATTATCCGTCAGGGCAATATGAATAAGGAAGTCAAGGTGTTCAATTACGTCACAGAGGGGACATTTGACAGCTACTTGTTTCAGACTCTTGAGAATAAACAGCGATTCATCAGCCAAATCATGACCTCAAAATCCCCAGTTCGCTCCTGCGATGATGTGGATGAACAGGCATTGTCCTATGCGGAAATTAAGGCATTGTGCGCAGGAAATCCGTTGATTAAAGAGAAGATGGATCTCGATGTGCAGGTCGCAAAGCTGAAAGTTCTGAAAGCCGATCATCAGAGCCAGAAGTTCCGTTTGGAGGATAAGCTGCTCACAAAATTCCCAGCTGACATTCAGGAAACGAACGCCTATCTTGCCGGAGTGAAATTGGATGCAGAACTTGCTACCGCCCATCCGCAGGAGAAAGAGGGCTTCTGCGGCATTACCATCAAGGGTGTGACCTACGATGAGAAAAAGACCGCTGGCGAACGGCTTCTCCTCGCTTGCTCCGAACTGCCTAACAGTGAGGAAAAAGTGATCGGCAGCTATCGCGGTTTTGAACTGTCCTTGCGTTTCGACACCTATCACAGCGAATATCAGGCTCTTTTGAAAGGTCAGCGGAAATATCCGGTAGCACTGGGCAAAGACCCACTTGGCTGCATCATCCGTCTGGACAATTCTTTGAACAATTTCCCAGAACGCATTAGTTCCGTCGAAAACGAACTGGCCACGCTTAAACAGCAGCAGGCGGCGGCACAGATTGAAGTGGAAAAGCCGTTCCCGCAGGAAGAAGAGCTGGCTGAAAAGTCAGCTCGCCTTGCGGAGCTGAACGCACAGTTGGATATGGATGAAAAAAGCCACGAGCCGGAACAGGATGAGGAACCTCGCCGTTCCTCGGTGCTGGCGGCTCTGGAAGAAAAGTCTGATAAGGTAGAGCCCATCAAGCCGTTCAAAAGCTATCTGGACAAGGATGGTGATGCTCGATGAATGGCCTCCGCGACCAGCAGTTGCATTTCCGTGTCAGCAAGCAGGAACTGGAACGGATCTGGAGCAAGATGGAATCCAGCGGTATTTTGAGCATTGGCTCTTATCTGCGAAAAATGGCTCTGGACGGTTACTGCCTGCGTTTGGATTTGCCAGAGTTGCGGCGCATGGCCTATCTCCTGCAAATGTGCAGCAACAATCTCAACCAGTATACCAAAGCTGCCAACGAAAACGGTCAGGTCTATGCCGCCGATCTGGAGGACTTGCGCACCCGGCTGGATGAGCTGATTGTTATTGGCAGAGAGATTCTTTCCCGGCTGGCTGACCTCTGATTTTCACCCCACGGCTTTAGCTGTGGGGCTACATATTATATAAGGATAAAACTGTGGGAGGTGGTGGGCATGGCCGCAACACGCTTGATTGCGCTGCACAAAAATAAGGGAAAATCCGTGGCGACCTGTTTGAAAAGCCGCACAGACTATGCACAAAACCCGGAGAAAACCAAACAGGGTGAACTTGTCAGCAGCTACGAGTGCAGCCCTCTGACGGTGGACGAAGAATTTATGCTGTCCAAGCGGCAGTATGAACTTGCCACTGGACGTAGGCAGAAAAGTGATGTGATCGCCTATCAAATTCGGCAGTCGTTCAAGCCCGGTGAGATCACCGCCGAAGAAGCCAACAAGGTGGGCTATGAACTTGCCATGCGGTTTACCAAGGGCAAGTATGCGTTTATTATTGCCACCCACACAGACCGGGAACACATTCATAATCACATTATCTACAACTCCACTGCGCTGGACAGCACCCGGAAGTTCCGGGACTTTTTATTGTCCGGGCTGGCCGTGCAGCGGTTGAGCGATTTGATCTGTCTGGAACATCAGCTGTCTGTTATTGAAATCAAGCCGTACCGAGAACGGCAGAAGCGCACTCTTTATCCTCCCAGAGAAAGCAATCGTGATAAGCTGTGTGCCGTAATCGACAACATCTTGCTGAGCGAGAAACCTGCAAGTTTCGAGGGCTTTCTTCAAAAGCTGGAACAGCGGGGCTACGAAATCAAACGGGGAAAGTACACTTCGGTCAAAGGAACACGGCAGAAGCGCTTTATCCGTTTTCGGACACTGGGAGCAGGATACAGTGAAGATGAAATCAAGGCGGTCATTGCAGGAGATGCCGAACACTGCCCACATCAGAAGCAGCCACCGAAAGAGCAACCGTTCCACCTGTTGGTGGACATTCAGGCAAAGCTCTCCGAGGGCAAAAGCGAAGGCTATGCGCGGTGGGCAAAAAAGTACAATCTGAAAGAAATGTCCAAGACGCTGATTTTCTTGCAGGAGAAGAAAATCGGCAGCATTAAGGAAATGCAAGAGCGCGTGGACGCTGCTACTGCTCGCTATCACGAACTGGGCGATTCCATCAAGGCGGCGGAAACACGCATGGCCGAGATTGCTGTACTGCGGACGCACATCGTCAACTACGCAAAAACGCGCCCGGTGTACGATGCCTACCGCAAGGCCGGATACAGCAAGCGATTTCTGGAAAATCATCGCGCAGAGATCACGCTGCACAAGGCAGCGAAAGCTGCCTTTGATGAATCCAATTTGAAAACGCTCCCCAAGGTCAAGGAGCTGGACGCAGAATATTCTAAGCTGCTGACAGAAAAGAAAGCACTCTACCCGGACTACCGCAAAGCGAAAGACGAGATGCAGGAACTTCTTCGTGCGCAGCGCAACGTAGAACTGTTCTTTGCCGAAGAAAAGAACACCACCGAGAAAACGCAGTCCCGATAAACGATGACAGCCTAGGATTCTTCCGTTGTGGAGAGTCCTAGGCTGTCTTTTTTGTTACAGAAGTGTTTGGAACAAATGCGCAGCCTGCATCGGCACGATGCAGATCGAAAGGGGGTTGGGCACAGCCCAACAAGCATTTTGAATTTGGATTTGAAAAATACGATTCAAAAATTGCAAGTTGGTACCAACTTGCCCTGCTTGCCACTTAGCGACAGCCCTTAAAATGGCGCAAAAAAACAGAGGTCCTTATTCTGGAACCTCCGTTTCTCTGGCTTTCTTGAGCCCTTCGGCTGTGGCCTCCATAACAACAAGCTCTTTCTCATTCATCGAGCTTAAAAGCACATCAATGTGCTTTCTGCAACTGTTCTCTCCACGCTGACCTTCTGTATAGAAAAACTGATCTACGGAAATGTCGAACAGAGTGACGAGTTTGAAAAACAGGTTGAAGCTGGGGTGCTGGCCTTTGTTCTCAATATTCATAATGGTGCGGTCAGTCTTGCCGACCAGCTCCGCCACATAGGCTTGCGTCCAGCCCTTTTCCTCTCTGGCTTGTTTCAAAGCGAACCTGAGCCCGTGAAAGTCAAACCTTCTTTCATCTTGGTTCATTCTCATATGATTGTTTCCTATTAGGAACGCTGTAAATACAAGTCTTTTCGGAGCCTACGAACCACAAAAAATAATATTTGATCTATCACATTACACAAAAAGCCGTCCGGCGTTCAAATCGGGCGGCTTTTTTGCGTGGATAGACCGGAAGGAGGCAAAAAAATAATTACAGAAATTTAACCCGCAAAATTGTGCAACTTTCACGAAAAGGAGGATAGTGAATGGCAGATGAAAAATTGAACACAGGCCCCGGTGAGGAGAAGCTCCCGGAGGCTCCCGCTCCTGTTACGGTTGACGAGCCCCAGGCTCCGGCTCCCGAACAAACTGCCGCTCCCACACCCCAGCAGGAGGGGCCAGCCCAGCCCGAGCCCGGTGATGTGGTGGTGTCCTTTGACAAAATCAATGAGCTGATGAATGAAAAGCGGCAGACAGCCCGGGCCGAGGTAGAAAAAGAGGAGGCGGCAAAAGAGCCGGAGGAGAAAACGCAGGAGGAACCTCCTGCCGCTGGGGATGGCGAACCGAAAAAGGCCCGTCGGGGCCGCCCTCCAAAAGAGGAAAAAGCGGAGCCTGCTGGCAAGGAGGCGGCGAAGCCCCGCAAGGGCCGCCCACCCAAGGCGGATAAGGCGGCCCCCGGCGAGGCCACGCCGACTAAGCGAGACAAATTGTCCCGAAGTGGGAAAAAGGCTGCGGAGGTTACTGACTATTTAAATTCATATAATTGCTTATGCCGCAAAAAGAAAGTATAATAATTGAGAGAAATTTGAGAATTAAATGCTATAACAGTTTGTCGGAGAGGAGGAAATACCATGAATGAAAAGCTACTCATCGTGGATGATGAAAAAGGCGTCGTTGATATGCTGAAAAGCTATTTTGAAATGCAGAGCTTTGTGGTCTATACGGCGTATGATGGCGAAACAGCATTGAAACAGGCGGCTTGCCATCCTGATCTTGTGCTGCTGGACATCAATATGCCCGGCATGGACGGACTTACCGTATGCGAGAAAATCCGCAGCCACATTTCTTGTCCCATCTTATTTTTGACGGCCAGAATAGAAACCGCCGATAAGATCAAAGGGTTTCAGGTTGGAGCGGATGACTATATCATAAAGCCGTTTGACATTGATGAATTAGGCGCAAGGGTCGCTGCACACTTGCGGCGGGAAAACAGAAAGCAGGGGCAATCCGAACTCCGCTTTTTCTCTGAAATGGTGATCGACTACTCCAAACGGGAGGTATCTATCAACGGAACGCCTGTCAACTTATCAAAAAAGGAATTTGACATTGTGGAGCTGCTTTCACTGAACGCTGGGCAGGTATTTGACCGGGAACGGATTTATGAAGCTGTGTGGGGACTTGATGGCGAAGGCAACAGTGATACCATTATGGAGCATATCCGAAAAATTCGAAGCAAGTTTACTGCCTTGTCGCATCACAGTTATATCGAAACAGTTTGGGGGGTGGGTTACAAATGGAATGGATAAAAAATATGAGCCTGAAAAAGTCCTTGTTCACGCTGACGCTCATCAACCTATTGCTGGCATTAAGCCTTTCGGCTGTTGTTTTTGTGGGCTGCACAAAATTGAGTGCAGTATTCGCCCCATCTGGCGTGCAAATTATCGTTGGAGCAGATTCCACAATAAAGACAGAGTTTCCGGAACTGGTAGCAGGAGCAACCGCAGTTAGAAATGCGTTGGCCATTTTTCAGTTCGTTTTGCCGATGCTATTCTTCATTGTCGCTTTGATATTAACTGCATCTCTGTTCTATCGCTGTAAGCTGAAAGAGCCACTTGCTATTCTTATGGATGGAGCAAACCGCATGATGGAGAATGATTTGGACTTTACCATTCCATCCGTGTCTGGGGACGAGCTGGGACAGCTCTGTGTTGCATTTGAAACCATGCGGCAATCGCTATTGAACAGCAACCGCGAGCTGTGGCGGCAAACTGAGGAACGGAAACGGCTGAACGCCGCGTTCTCCCACGATCTCCGAAACCCGATAACGGTCTTAAAAGGCTCGGCAAAAATGGCAAAACAGTGTGCAGATAGCGGCAATACGCCGCAGCTCATGGATAATCTTGAGCGCATGGAAGCCTATACAGGGCGCATCGAACGCTATGTGGAAACTATGAGCAAGGTTCAACGGTTGGAGCAGGTGCAGCCGGAAAAAGTGACTTTTGACACCGCTGCGCTGAGCGCCGATTTGGAAAAAGCCCTTGGCTTTTCCGCAGCCGATCATGGAAAGCAGCTTTACTTTCACGGTCTATCTGCAGGCGGCACTGTCACACTGGATAAAGGGATGTTGTTTCAAGTTGCTGAGAACCTTGCAACAAATGCTCTCCGATTTGCAAAAGAGAATGTTTCGGTAGAACTCTCCATAGAGGGCGAAAATCTGAAACTGGAAATTGCGGATGATGGCGACGGATTTCCGGCGGAGCTTTTGAAAAACGGCATCCAGCCGTTCCGCAAAGGTACGGAAGAAGCGGAGCATTTGGGCATGGGACTTTATATCTGCGATCTTCTTTGCCGCAAACACGGCGGTACGTTGAAAATCGCAAATACCGATATCGGGGCTGTTGCCTCCGCTATTTTGAAAATCTCATAACTCTTGAGCGTTTTTTGAGATTTGCCTTTTATACTCTCCTTATCAAACCGATAAGGAGAGTTTTTTCATGGATATTCAAGTAAACGATGTTTCCAAAATCTACGGTACAGGCGAGAACAAAGTCGTTGCGCTGTGCCATGCAAATATGACAATCCACTCCGGTGACTTCATCTCCATTATGGGGCCGTCAGGCAGTGGCAAAAGTACGCTGCTTCACATCATCAGCGGATTGGATACGCCAACTTCCGGCAAGGTGTTGTATGGCGATTCTGACATCCATCACGGCAGTGACAAGGAGTTATCGGCGTTCCGCCGCCAAAAGATCGGCTTCATCTTCCAGCAATTCAATCTGCTCCCGGTGCTGACAGCGCAGGAGAATATCATCATGCCGCTGCTTCTCGACAAGCGCCAGCCGGACAATGCCTATTTACAGGAGATCGCAGCCTTTTTAGGGATCGACAGCCGTTTGAACCATCTGCCCCATGAACTGTCCGGCGGGCAGCAGCAGCGCGTGGCAATCGCCCGCGCTCTGATCGCAAAGCCAGACATCATCTTCGCCGACGAGCCGACAGGAAATCTTGACAGCAAAAGCGGCGGCGAGGTCATGAAAATGCTCTGCGATCTTCGGGCGAAAATGAAAAAGACACTTATTGTCATTACTCACGACCCTCATATTGCAGAAATGGCAGAGCGTCGTTTTACCATCATTGACGGAGTGCTTTCGGAGGTGACAGTAAGATGAAATCCTATTTAGCTCTTACATGGAAAGAACTAAAAACGCAAAAAATTACAGCGACTTTAATCCTGATTGCAGTTATCATGTCAACGATCATAACAACCGTTGTTGGTCAGTCCATTGGAATTTTGCAGTCTATGAGAATAGAGCAGGCTGCGAGCCTAAACGGAAACCGCTATGTAACATTTCATCAACTCAGCAGGGAACAAGCACAGAAACTCCATGAGGATGATCGAGTATATGATGTAGGAGATACCGTCTTTGTAGGCAGCACAACCCTTGGTAATAGCAGCCTGAACTTGTATCTCAGAGAGTATCATGATAACGCTTTGGCGATGTACCCAGCAATCAGCAAGATAAAAGAGGGGCATTTGCCGGAGAAAGCAAGTGAAATTGCATTATCAGAGGATAGCTTGAGGTATCTTGGATTAGATGCTGCGGTTGGAGATACCGTTTCTTTGGATATGCGCGTATCGGTTATGGATGGTTCACTTCCTGAATTTGAATATTGCGGAAAATTCATATTAACGGGTATTCTTGAAAGCAGCTATATCGGCTATTCAACAGGTACAGTTGAAGGAATTGTAGGAAACGGAACCGCAGAAAAACTATTACCAGAAGAATATCTGCTTTATTCTACTGACTTTAAGACTCATGACAAGAAAAACTTTCAGAGCATCGTTTATGATCTTGCGAAGAACTTGGATGTAGAGGATCGGTATATCCAATATAACTGGATTCTTCTTGATGCTGTCGGTATTTCTTATGATGAGACATCCAACAGTGATGCTGGTGCAGGTTTTTCCTTTATGACGGTGGCGTGTGTTTTGGTAGGCTTGTTGGTTTTGTTTGCAGCTGGACTGGTAATTTATAATATTCTAAAAATTTCCATTACAAAACGAATTAAAGAATATGGAACACTTCGTGCAATCGGCGGAGAGCGTGGACAAATCTATCGTCTTGTTTCCTTGCAGCTCCTGATCCTTTGCGGAATCGGTATTCCGATTGGGCTGGTACTTGGCACATTAGCAGCAAAGGCTACGCTAATTGCTGCTACGGGTGCTCTCAATCCTGATATATTCATGGCAAATAGTGTTTCCGAATTAAACGAAGCAATCAGCGCTGCCAGTACGGTAAAATTCCCCATGCTCCTTGCAAGTATTGCGGTCACACTTTTATTTACGCTAATGGCTGCATTTCCAGCTGCTCGGTACGCATCGCGTGTATCCCCGACAGTTGCTATGTCTGGCCAGTCTGTTAAGATCAAACGCCGCAGAAAAAGAAATCACAAAATCTACAATTTTGAAGCCTACTATGCAAGACTCAATTTGAAACGCGGGCGTGGCAGGACGCTTCTTACAATACTGTCTCTTGTTATGAGCATTACCGTCTTTGTTGCTCTGCAGAGCTTTACTGGGCTGCTTGATGCCAGCAGTTCGATTCAGGATATGTATTTCAGCGATTATGCTGTTACAAATGAAACATCAGGTATTCCGGCAGAAGCTATAAGCACATTGGAGGCAAACGACACTGTAAAAGACATTTCCACTGTCAGGCTTTCTGTATTTACGCCGGGTGCTGGTGACGAACTTCCCTTTGAAACAGATTTGTCCGTGCAGAGCCACGAAACTTTTCAGCTTGTCAATATTGACGATGGGCTATTAGAAATCTACGCTCCAAATCTTTCTGATCAGGATAAGCAGGCGCTAAATAATGGAACAGGCTGCCTTGTCAAAAATCCTATTCCCTTTTCTTACGGGGATACGCCTGTGGAGCATACGGAGCTTTCTATTGGTGATACGATCCAGTTGGGCAGCAGGGCGCTTCGTGTGATAGGGATAATTGATACTCCTATTACAATCAACAATGAAGGTTTCACCAACGGTGTGCAACTTATCGTGAACGAAGAAATATATTGCTCGCTGATGCAGGATGATACCTATTCTGAAATCTATTTGACATTGCAGGATGGCGTAGATACGAATTCTTTTGAAAGTATATTGGATGATTGGTGTAGCAAATATCCGGGTGCTCACTGGCTTTCTTACCTTGAAAGCAGCAATGAAATGGCAGAGAGTTTTGAACAAATCAAAATGCTTTGCTGGGTACTGATTATCTTTATTGGCATCATTGGCATATTGAATATCATAAACACCGTTTACAGCAACATCCATACACGTGTCAATGAAATTGGTATGCAGCGGGCTATTGGCATGAGTGCCGCAAGCCTTTATAAAACATTCTTGTGGGAAGGTGCCTATTACGCTATCTTTGCCTCTGTGATTGGCGCAGTGCTGGGCTATGTCTGCTGTATCTTTGTCGGGGCTGCAAAGACGGATGCCTTACAACTGGTTGCCGTTCCCGTTATTGCGATTATAGAGGCTGCTGTGGTTTCTGTTGCTGCCTGTCTGCTGGCAACGGCGATCCCGCTGCACTCTATTGCAAAAATGAACATTGTTGAAACAATTGAGAATATCGAATAACACCTGAGCAGAGGATTATCTATTGTATGCAAAAAATCGAAGTTGTTGTTCGCATCACGAAGGATCACTGCCCACCGCAAGAGCAGACGATTT
>ERZ791852.1124-NODE-1124-length-17410-cov-3.726419_pt1 | contig 17410 bp, 20 predicted proteins | sample MGYA00510287_ERZ791852 | MGnify/ENA primary metagenome ERZ791852 (study PRJEB30046, sample SAMN00715257) | human gut metagenome | study: EMG produced TPA metagenomics assembly of the A metagenome-wide association study of gut microbiota in type 2... | reverse complement strand
ATATCGGAGAATTCAGTGCCACCTGAAATGCACTGTTATCAGGATTTACAAATCTACCCATTCCTTACACCCCACAATCAAAAAACAGCTTCACGTTATCAAAATTTTTAATAAAATAATGATAGCATGAAACTATTTTAACGTAAAGCTGAAAAAAGCTGTTATATATCCAGACACCCGGGCTATATCGGGATTCTATAAAATAATCTCAGTTATTTTGCGTAAATAGAACCCACAATCTTTCCCCGTAATGTACATGGCAGAATTTTACATAACAATCTCAGAATCTTATACTTCACACCCGCCACACAAATTGGTGCGCAGTTCTTTTTCTGTGCAAGCCGCGCAATATATGTACCAATAACCTCCGGCGACATCCCACTCAGTTCATCTTTCTCCATCTGACTGACACTGTGTGAAATACGGCCGCCGTATTCATCATCACCCAAAACTGTCTTTTGTCTGGCCTGTGTAAAACCAGTATGAATATCTCCAAGTTCTACTGCTGTCACCCTGACACCATAAGGACTTACTTCATTATCAAGCGCACAGGAATAAGAAGACACTGCTGCTTTACTGGCAGAATAAAATGCCTGAAACGGAATGTGTGCCACTGCTGCCACAGAACTGATATTGACAATATGCCCTCTGTGCTGTCTGCGCATAGAAGGAAGAACAGCTCTGCTTACATTGACAGTTCCAAAAAAATTCACATTAAACTGCGCTTTCGCCTGTTCTGATTCTGTAAACTCCACCGCACCTGAGATACCAAAGCCTGCACAGTTTACAAGAATCTCGATACTTCCTCTTTCCAAAAGGATCTTCCCAACAGCTTCCTGCACGGAAGCCTCATCTGTCACATCTACACACATATGCCTCACGCCTTCTACAGGAACATCCCGACGACTAAACTCATAGACTATATAGCCTGCCTTACTCAATGCTACTGCAGTACATCGTCCGATTCCGGAACTTCCGCCGGTGACAAGAGCTGTTCTTTTCTGTTTTGATTCCATATTGTTGCTTACCTAATTCCATTTTTTCTTCTTACCACATGAGTAAGTTCCTGTCGTATTTCCTGATTCCTGAATAACTGTCTGCACCATTCGTCCTGTGCCATAACATCACCACAAATCATATTGTTTCATAGTTTCTGCGTTTCGATATTCATGTTTTTCATAATATCCTATCAGTCTTCCCTCTTCTCTGAGTGCAACCATATAAACATCTTTATTCTGCTTCTCATTATGGAAAGTATAGACAAGGTTATGGCTCTCATCTGCCCCAAACCAGTCCACTACTTTCTGTATTTTATTCCTGGATTCCTGATTATGACAATCTAACAGGCTTCTTCCAATAAGTTTATCACCGCCTCGCTTCGCATAGCTGTTAACAGCTGCCGGATTCATGTAGATAATCTCATGCTTAAGATTACATATAACAATCGAAGCCCTGTCCTGGTCAACAATACTCTTATAAAAACTAATCATATATTTTTTTATGTCCTTTCATTTTTTTCTTTCGTCTAATAGTTTACTATCCACATCAAATATCTTTAAATATCTGTTGGCATACATACGGACACCATCAATGGTATTTATAATAAATTATTACAAAATTTTCGAAACAAAATAATCTGCCTCAATAATATGCCTTACATTCTTCTCCCTGGAGTCAACAATACTCACACGTCCATTCTCCGCTGTCAAAGTCACACTGGAACCATCATTCCGATAAACAGTCATATGTTCCACTGGGCGTTCCAATGTCTCTATTGGATTCTTCATCTTTTTTAATCGCCGATACTCATATTCTGGAATAAAAAATTCAAGTTTTGAAATAGCTCTTTTTTTCTTTAATGGTGTTTTTCTTAATGAACCATTTTTATTCATAAAACGATCCGCAAATTCAACATTTTCCGTCATTTTATCAATTACATCCGAAATCCCTTCAATCTGATCAATCGGTCTTTCCTGTAATACTCCTGTTATAATTTTCTTATAGTCTTCTTTTGAAATTTCTACTGACAGCTCATTTCTTCGTCTGTCATAAGTTTCCCCTGATTCATAAGTAATTTTATAGCAATAGTTAAAGTTCAAATCTTCCATGCCTCCAATCAAAAATAGCTTCATGCCATCAAAATTTTTAACTAAAATAATGATAGCATGAAACCATTTTAGCGTAAAGCAACATTCTCCATAAAGAATTCAATAATTTTTTCAGCCAATTTATTATGAAGACTATTGCCAAATTCATCAATGATCAGCATTCCGGCATTTTCTATTACCCTGATCAGATGAGGCAGCAAATCGGCAAATACCTGGTTTCCCTGCGATTCGCCCTTGTTGCCATAGAGCAATTCCACTTCTTCGTTTCAGGATTAATCCTTAATAACTGACAACTTCTAATATTAATATATTTATGAAAGAATTCTTCCAACAATTCAAGCGATCCACAATATTCAAACTCTATTGCGCTAAACTCCAATGTCACATTACATTTATAGACTTTTCATCAACTTTTTACTAATTCATTATTTTATTTATCGGTTAGTTAGATGGTCAGATCCTCAGTATACATCAGACGAAGACTATTCAAAAGCTCCGTTCCTGTTCCAAAAGTGCTCCAAATCCCCGGTACTGCCGGTCGCTGATGCAAAGCCAACGCAGCCGGGACATACAATACTTCATCCACCTGTGCTTTCGCCGCACCTGTCATTCGTCTCCGCGTATAAGTAGAAAGCGACTCCAGATAACGTCTGGAGCCCTCCGCATACAGCACTCCCAATGCCAGAGAAGATTTCCCTGAACCGGACACACCAGCAATGCCTACGATTTTATTTAGTGGGACATCTACGTTAATATTCTTCAGATTATGCACTCTTGCACCACGGATTTTAATGTGGGTTGGTGCTGTGTTATTCTTAGTCTCATATGACATAATTTTGTTTCCTTTTATCTTATTACTATTATATATTTTTTTAATCAAAGCTGAAAATTTACCTGCACCAAGTCAAACGGATAAAAATATCTGCTTCGCTGTTTACTTAATCTGGTTAACTTACAGCATCTGAAAAATCAAAATTTTCTCTCTGCCATCATTCCCCTCAAATAAATCTCTGCAGTCAATTTCATCCTCAAACATCAAATATTCCTGTGTCATCAAATAACTGACATATTCATCCGATGGATAGTAAAAAAACAGTTCTATTTCCCGCGGTTTCTCATAATAGGATTCCTGAATCCTAGCCAGTACTTTCTGCAGGATTTCTACAGAAAAGGGATTGAAAAAATAGAACTTTGTTGCTTCTAAAGGTACCGGATAATTCTCCGCACATGTCATAGTAAATGAAGTTTTCGCACCTGAAACTGCATGCTCCTGATTCTCCTGTGCAGCTTTATAAATACGCTCATCGTATTCAATTCCTACCGTTTTGCATCTGGTCTGATAAGAAAGATAGAAGCATACACGTCCCTTACCGGTTCCATAATCAAGCAAAGTATCTCCTTTCCTGATCAGGCCGCTATTAGCCAGGCGCTCCAGTACACGGTATGGTGTTGGTTCGTATGGAAATCGATACTGATCTGAATGTGAATCATCTCTGCCGCTTGTTTTTATTTTTAACAGTTTGTCCCATTTTGCTTCGCACATTTTACATTATTCATCCTTTAAACATTTTATTATATAATTTGTCGAATGTATTTGTTATAATAAACTATAAAGCATATTGATGTCATGGTCAAAAGGTATTTTAACTCTGATATCAACGTATTATAAACCAGGAGGGAAAAATGTCAAAAAAAGAAATCAGTTTTACAGAAGGTCCTGTCTTTCAATCCTTGCTTCGGTTTGCTATTCCGGTACTTGGAGCATTGATTCTGCAGGCAGCATACGGCGCGGTAGACCTTCTGATCGTTGGCAAATTTGGAAATGCTTCCAGTATTTCCGCAGTAGGTACCGGAAGTTCTTTTATGCAGATGGCTACCTTTATCATTACAAGCCTTGCAATGGGATCTACCGTAATAATCGGTCATCATATCGGAGAACAGAAACCGAAAGAAGCAGGAAATGCAGTCGGAACAACTATCATACTTTTCCTGATCATCGCAGTTGTGATGACATTTGTACTGGAATTCGCTGCCGGTGGAATTGCACGTCTGTTGCAGACACCTGCAGAGTCCTTTGACAAAACAATTCTTTACATCAGAATCTGCTCTGCCAGTATTGTCATTATCATTGCATATAATGTGATCAGTGGTGTACTCAGAGGTGTAGGAAATGCAAATCTTCCCCTTTTATTTGTAGGAATCGCCTGTGTAGTAAATATCCTTGGAGATCTGCTTCTGGTCGGAGCATTTCATATGGATGTGGCAGGTGCTGCTATCGCAACTGTATTTGCGCAGTTTGTCTCTGTTGTCTGTTCCGTTGCTGTATTGAGGAAGCAGAACATGCCGATTGAATTCTCAAGAGAACAATGCAGAATTTATAAAGATGAGCTGAAAAAAATCCTGAACGTAGGTGTTCCGATTGCATTGCAGGAAACAACCGTTCAGATTTCATTTCTTGTAGTAAATTCCGTTATTAACCAGATGGGACTTATGCCTTCTGCAGGATACGGAATTGCACAGAAAATCGTTTCTTTCATTATGCTGGTACCGTCTTCTGTTATGCAAAGTGTCTCCGCATTTGTTGCTCAGAATATCGGAGCCGGAAAGAAAGAACGGGCATGGAAAGGTTTCTATACAGCTATCATCACAGGATGTTCTGTAGGAATTGTTATCTTTATGGCCGGATTTTTCGGCGGTGGATTCCTCTCCTCTTTCTTTACGAATGACCCAGAGGTTATCGCACAGAGTGCCGCTTATCTGAAAGGCTTCTCTGCGGACTGTATTCTGACCTGTGTATTGTTCAGCAGTATTGGATATTTTAATGGATGCGGAAAGAGTATCCCGGTTATGATTCAGGGAATCACCTCTGCATTCTGTCTCAGAATCCCGGTTTCTATTATTATGTCCAGACTGCCGAATACATCTCTGACTTATGTAGGAATGGCAACACCGATTACAACCGTATATGGAATTATTTTCTTTATCATATGCTTCCGGCTGTTAAAGAAAAAATCTGCTTAACTAAACATGAATTTTTCTGTTTTGAAAAAATAATGTCACAACCTGCAAGCTGTGACATTTATTTTTTATAATCATTTACCCATATATCATAAATAAGAAACCGTCTCAGACAATTCCTTTCTGGAATCATGGTTTGCGAGAGGTCCTGCTCCTTCTGCTGCATAACCGAGATCCAGGATCATCAGAATTTCTTCATTTTCCGGTAAATTCAGCTCTTTCGCCAGTTCTTCAGGATTAAAGAAATTGATCCAGCAGCTGTCTACGCCTGTGTTTGCTGCAGCCAGTATCATATGTGTTGCCACAATCGTAGCATCCTCTACACCAGAATCTCTTTTCTCACCTGGATAGGTGAATACATGATTGCTGTCAAATGCAACTACTACACAAGTAGATGCTCCATAGCGGCAAGGAGTAGCTTTATCAATTTTACTCAACCCTTCCTCAGACTGAACTACATAAATCTTCTGCTCCTGCAGATTCTTAGCTGTCGGAGCAAGGCGTCCGGCTTCGAGGATTGCCTTTAACTGTGCATCATCCACTTTACGTCCATCAAATTTTTTGCAGGAATAGCGTTTCTCAATTACTTCTGTAAATTCCATAACAGATCCTCCTCTAATTTTATATTTTCTTTATTATACAACCCGGTACAGGAAACTGCCAGCAATTGCTTCAAAAACATATTATTTATTTCTCGCAAGAATCGAACTTTTCTCTAAACATGGAAGTTCTCCATCCTCAACCGATGTTACAATTCCGCCTGCTTCTTCAACAATCAGCGCACCGGCAGCAAAATCCCATGGAGACAAAATAAGTTCAAAATAAACCTCTGCCCGTCCCGAGGCTATTGCACATAAGTCAAGGGCTGCAGAACCACTTCTTCTGATATCAAGGCATTTCTGAAAATATTTGTACGCCAATTCAAAGAATGCTTTTGCAAGTTCTGTATTGTATGGAGATGAACCAAACAAAACAATACTGTTTTCCAGACTGTCATTTGATACATGAATTGCCTTTCCATTCATATATGCTCCTTCGCCGGAAATCGCATAAAAAGTCTCATTAAGATACGGATTATGTACTACTCCCAGATATCTCTTTCCGTTTCGGATCAAGCCAATAGATATACAGCTCATATGATAATCCTTGATAAAATTAGTAGTTCCGTCAATTGGGTCTACTACAAAGATATATTCCGCATTTTTGTCAATATTACAATCCTCTTCCTCCCCGAAGAACTCTGCTTCCGGAAGAATCTGAGCCAATTTCATCTGTAATATTTCCTGAATTTTACAATCATATGCCGTAACAAAATTAGCTTTTCCTGCTTTATCTTTAATACCAAAATTATTTTTGTCAGCCTGCAGCATCACCTGGCCACACTCTTTTGCAGCAGCAATTATTTCATCTAATATAATGTGTATTTCTCTCATTAATCTGTAACTCCTTAGAATATAAATGCATCATTTTTATAATTCTTCTTTTATCTTCTCGACCAGGCCCTGATCTGCCGGGAGCCAGTCCACACTGTCCAGATTCTCTTTTGTCAGCCATTTTGCGGCTTCATGTTCTTTCAGAACAAAGTCTCCTGATACGATGTCATAAAATTGCAATTTATGATATCCCATCTGTCTATTTGGGATAATGATATCATGAAACCATTGTAACATAAAGTTGAAAAAAATATCTACAAAATCTGCTTCATACTTACTTTCTCCAAAAAATATCACAAAAATAGCTTCATATTATTACCCTCAAATCAACTTAAGATAAGAATAACATGAAGCCATTTAGCTTAAATCTGAATATTCCGGTCTTGGTGGTTCTTCCGCAATTATCCGTTATTATTGTTATATCCCATGTACCTCAACTTTGCTTCAAGCAACTGCCTGCCACACCTTCCATACATTGTACGTTTTATCATTTTTAATCTGCTATTAGTTCCTTCCACAAATCCATTACTGTAATCATATGCTACAGCATTTTCAACTGCATCTATATCTCTTTTTAATCCTTCAGCAAAACTTCTTAATGGCTTAAGAAGACTTTTATTATATTTTTCAACAAATAAATAGAGCATTGGCACATTATGATTTTTAAAAATATTTCTAAACTCTTTTATGCAGCATTGAAGTTCCCAAATATTTGGATACTCTTCATAAATATATTTCTTATGATTATCTGAAAGTTCAGTATTCATCCACATGTGCCTAAACACACCTTCTCGTGTAATATAGTCTTTATCTTTTCCCTTACTGCCGATTTTGTATTTTAAACACTCCGTCATTGTTCTGACATATGGCTGTGGCTCAAAACATTTATTTTCTTTTTGCTCTATTTTGCATAAATAATCAAAAGCATTGCTTTTGGAGCCAGAATATCCTTTTTCGTATATTGCTTTTACAGTTTTGCTTTTACTCCATCCTTCTTTAAGACAATCTATAATAAAATCATGAAATGGAGCCAGTTTGCTTTGATGAATTCCATACATACTTAATTCTTTTGGATCACCTTTACGATATTTTGCAATTGTGTTGCGACCTATTCCCATACGTTTGGCAATTTCACGGTAACTACAGCCTTCTTTTAAAAAATTTTGTATTTGGCAGATCATTTGATAACGTTTTTCTGAAAAAGCAACATAATTATCCACATCAGATGCCATTTTTTTTACAATGTTCTTCTGCATCGATAGATGCATCATTGTGTGGGATACTTATTGTTGCAGGGATTTCTTGATTCAGAGCTTTTTTTATTGTTTCCAGTAGGTTCTGATGTAAATGAAATCGGTCTGCCACCTGCATTGCATCGGGTAATTCTTCTGATATTACTTTCGCATATGCACTTGCCCTATCTCTTGTAACCACTTTAACATTCTTATTATTCTTAAGCCATTCCCGTAATGTATCCCCATTTCTTCCATCCAACAATGTTATAGGCTCATGCGTTTTTTCATTTACTATGATAGTCCCATATGTATGGCGCTTTTTATATGCAAAATCATCCACACCTATTACATCACTAACTTCCGGTTTTGGAAGAGATTCATATCTTTTTAAAAGTAATCGTATTACGGTATCACCACTAGTTTTTATCCCTAATGTGCGGCAGATACGGGCACAGCCTTCACAACTGGTTTCAAGAGCCAATGTACAGATAAAATCAGCACATCTTTCCGTCATACGACTATAATTATTAAGGAATCCATCAAAAGTTTCAGCAATAGAAACAGCCTCGCATTCGTCATTCAAACATGCATACTCATGTGAACAAATTTCAAGTTGAACCTGTTTTCCTAAAATAGGTAAATCCTGTACTTTACGAGTATATGTTCCATGATATTTTTGCGTTATATGATTACACTTTGGACATTTACAACTACTTGAAGTTGATTTCATCCGAATTATAATTTTATCACTTTGCTGAGCAATATCTGTTATCATCAAATCCCTTTCCGGGTAAAATTTATCTAAGCATAATGTATTATTAGATTTTGCCATAAATAACTCTCCGCATACATCCTAATATAAACATTATACTATATATCTGATTATACTAAAAGGGTTAAAACGGATAATTGCGGAAGAACCCTTGACGCAAGAATATTCAAATCTTAAAAATTATATTTTCTCACAATTTCTATCTTTTTTTATAAAGAACCAATTCCGGATCAGCTCCTTCCGGACCGTACGTGGAAATCATGATAAAATCCATATTTGCAAGAACTCCAAAACATCTCTCTCCACCAAATTCAGGCTCCAGCTGATTTCCCAGATAAGTTGTCTGATCATCCAGGAACTTTACTTTTCTGCCGTTGGGAAGCCGATATTCCAGATTCACATACTTTCCGACAAGAGCATTTAATTTTTTAACCTCAGGTAGTCCTTCTATATGAAGATCATTAATCTCCCTAATCAGCTGATTCTTAAATTCTTCGAACTGTCCATTATCACTGAGTTCCTCATATCTCTTCCAATAATCCAGCTTTGGAAGCAGTTCCTTCAGGTACGAACGTGCCTGCTCCTCAGTGAAATTCTCATTCACCATATTTTTGACACATACATTAATCAGGTCATCCATATCACTGTAAGTATAAATTCCATCCGCATAGCACCATTTACAATAATCCTCGTTCAATGTACCATCACTGTCACGGCCTATGATCATATCATCTTCCAGCGGCATTCCACAACACTGACAGATAAGTTTTCTTGGTGCACCTAAAAGTGTATTGATTGAAACATCAAACTCTTTCGATAAAATTTTCAACGTCTCTGTATTAGGAATCGTTTCACCATTCTCCCATCTTGATACAGCCTGCCTTGTAACCATAACTTTTTCAGCTAACTCGTCCTGGGATAAACCTCTTTTGGTACGAAGTTCCAAAATAACATTTTTTGTTTCCATTCCATCTGCCTCCTCCGTTATTGTTACCAATATCATAACAGAAAAGCAGTCTGCGCAAAAGCAACTTGCTGTTTCCTAGATAAGAATTCCAGACAAATGATCCACTTCATGCTGTACAATCTGTGCTGTCCAGCCGGATAATTTCTGCCGCTGTTTCTTCCAGGCAAAATCATAATATTCCACTTCGATATTCTGATATCTGACAGTCTTTCGGACTCCATCCAATGACAGACATCCCTCTTCCGTTTCAAAAGGATCACTCTTTGAAACAATGACCGGATTGAACATTACAACATCGATAAATCCCATATTTACAATAATAATATTCTTCTTCACTCCAATCATATTCGCTGCCATTCCGACGCATCGTTCTTTGTTAGCTCTTAATGTGTCCATCAGGTCTCTTCCAACCTGAAGGTCTTCCTTTGTTGCAATTTCCGATTTCTGTGAGAGAAATAACGGATCTCTCATAATATTTTTAACCATTTGTTGTAAATTCTCCTTCATATTAAAACTGTAAAACCTGTCTGACATCTACTCCTGCTTTTTTGAACTCTGAGTTTGTGAATTCTATTTTATCCGGTATGATTTTTATCAGATTCATTGGATGTGGAAGTTTCTTTAACACAGCTACAGGAATCTTTCGAATATCAGCCGCACGAACATATTCTTCTGAAAAATACTTCGGCATTACAGCTTTTCCTGTCACCTGCATTCCCTTTAAATTACCAAATCCCTGATACTTATCAAATATGGCAAGACATACATTCTTATTTTTCTCCAATGCCGCAAACTTCTCACCGCCTTCAGAGAATATCCAAAACGCACCATCATGATAACTATATTCCACTGGCGTACAACGCACAAACTCCCCCGCTCCGGTCGCAAGTGCACAGGTGTTATTCTCCTGAATATAAGCTTCCACTTCTTTTTCCAAGGTTTCACGATCCATCTTTACAGCCTGTGCATCTTTCTGTTTCCAATAATCCGCGGCCTGGATATATTCTTCATGAGTAAGATCCTGACTTTTCTTATTTACTTTTTCTGCTTCACTCATTGTCTATGCCTCTCTCTTTCCTATGTAAAAATCATTTCTCTTTAAGACTCTTGTTAATTTATTCATACCATTCATAAAACGCTTCTCCTGTTTCCAGGCAGTAAGCACATAAGCAATGCCCTGTTACACATCCACAATCTATATCTATCAGATTATTTCTGCGATATATTCTCCCTGGAACTGCATCTGGAATTTTGAATGTAGGTGTATGTCCTATAATATAGACCGTTTCCTGATTCCATTCTTTCGTAAAATCAGGACGGCCAAAGTTCTTCCGTAAGAACAGAGGTAATGTTATCTTCTTTAATCTCCAACATTAATCTGGGTAAAACACTCATCATAATAAACTCATGATTTCCTGCAACCGGGTATATATTAGAATTCGAAGCCATTATCTTCAGCACACCCATAGAATCTGGGCCACGATCAATCATATCTCCTATAATATACAGCGTATCCTGTGAAGAAAACTTGATTTTCTTAAGAAGAGCCTCAAATTCCCTACGGCATCCATGTATATCTGATGTCACATAGTTCATATCGTTCTCCGCCTTTCCTACTATTCAATAAAGCGAATAATCATTATTTATCAGCAACGGACCTAGCCAATCCAATCAATTCCATCTATGCAAATGCTTACTTTCTTTCTGCACTATTTTTCATTTGTTCAGCCAGTTTTTCTGCACTTATTCTACGATATGATGGATGATTTATATGGATAAAGCAAAACTTTTCACCCTTTAAATTTTCCTCAGGTCTTAAACATTTTATTAATTCATCAAAATACGTTTTACTTCCACATACAAATATTTTTACCTGTTTTTGTGGACCAGCAAGAATTTCTATTTCTCTTAAAATATATTCTCTATAATACCTGGCATAATTTAACAGCGCTTTTTGATCTGAATGATTAGTACAACTGTTTCCGCCACGCTTATTTACATTCATATAGGCAGCATATTTCAGAAAATTATTTTTTACTTTCTGTGAATCCTTCAATGACTCTGAATATAAAGCCAACGCTTTTGGCAATTTATTAGAAATACCACTCCTGGATTTATTATCTTTCCATCCTGCAATCCATGGATTAACATTTCCCTTATCCAGATATTCCTGATTAAATATTGGATAGGTATCGTAATTCATACTTTTTTTGGCAGAATCATTTGCCTCTTTAAAAAGAAAAATGTATTCATACCCATCTTTCGGCATTTTAAATCCTGGCATACAGCCATCCATATTAAATGCATTTTTTAACACATTTTTCCATCGATCTTTCATCTCCGCAGAATTTATTAATAAGCAATCCTGCTCTTGATCTAAAAGTTCTACAAAATGTGAAGAGATACCCATGTCTCTGAGAGTACATTTTAATTTCTTTAACTGACGCTTATCCAGTTCTACATTTTTCAAATTTCTATCTATGTCTTCTTTTTGTTTTTCCTGCCAGAGAGCAAATAATTTTTTCAGCTCTGTACTCTCTTTCAGTTCAGATTCCGTATCTGCCATATGTTGAATTTTTCCTCTTGTGAACCATAACAGTCTCCAATAGTATAACTGCAGCAGTCTTTACAACTGCTGCAGCCATGTGCATCTCTAACCATACTCGATGCCCCACCAGAAATCCGATGAAAGTTTTCTGCAAAGCATTTTCACATTATTTTGCAAAATACATTGAACATTGATAAATAAAATATAAAGTAATAACAAAATAACTCATAACATTAAACCTTTGTCCTGAAAAATTTTGACTTTTACTTTTTTGCTCTGCATGGATAATTATTCTTATACAATATTTCTGATTTTATCAGATATCTACTTCAAACTCCACCAGCTGATTGTATTTGTCCAATGCAAGCTGCATTTCCATAATCTTATCAGATACTCTTTCGTACTCCTGCTTAATCAACTCCAGATCATAATTGATATATTTATATTCCACGGCACTATTTTTGGAATAATACATAGATGTCTCTCGTGTCTTAGGAAGTTCTTTTCTCATCTGATCAAGAATCACTTTGCGATTATTAAGCTGTGCCATACTAATCAGGATCATATCTACACTCATCTTACTATCTCCAACTGTGATCTGTGCAGTTGCATTGTTAAGATTAACAGCATGCTTTATCGCACATACTTTTTTATCAATTTCTGCAATAGTATCTGCAACCATTTTATAATCATATTCCGGAATGACGGGCTCTTCTCCGTCAGCAGCTATATATGTACAGGATGAAGCCTCCTTATTCAACCAAAACTGTTTGTCCTCATCAAGACTTTTGAGTAATTTGTTCGCATATGCCGAAGTCATTTTCTTCATCTTATCTTCCTCCATACCATTGCATACATCTTTTTGTTTTTACTATATACCTTATTTTCTATATAATAATTTTTATGTGTATTTTCTTCTTGTCAGCCACTTCTGATCTATACATTTCACTTCACCATCAAAACGGATATGAAGATGAACTCCACCAGACCTCGGATTAATTTTTTCTACAATTCCATCCCCGAATTTTGGATGTGTGACGCTGTCTCCAATCTTATATTGAACAACTTCGTTCCTTTCTTTCTGCGCTTTCTGCAAACGTTGATAAGTATCCCGGATTGGCACTGTCTTATCATGAATCCGATTCTCTAAAGCCTTGTCATAGTTATGATCCATCAGTGCTTTTCCTGCCTTATAATAAGGTGTTGGAGCGGCTCCTATAAGAGAACAACAATATTTCCATGCACTTCCATGTGTTCCTGCCTGCCATTTATACTTCTCAGGTATCTGCATATTGTACTGCATGTAATGCGCATACTCATGCTTAAATAAATCAATACGATCTTCTTTTGACAGTGGATTCTTCACTCCATATGAAATAAATAACAACGAAAAATGAAAATGCTCATATTCATGGGAACTCTGTCTCGTGTAAGAGCCCAAGGAATCTGTGTCAAATCCAAATGTCACCGGTACTTTTGCTCCATTCAAATGAAACTTCCGGTCCAGTTCCTTATACAAATCCTGTACTAATGCTCTCAAAACCGGAATTTCCCTCTGCAAACTCTGCCGCAGGAACTGGTTTTCCTGATCATAATAAGCCATTATTTAACGTTTCCTCGTTTTCTTAAATTAGTAATTAATGCAAATGCTGTACCAAAGAATCAAAAACTTTTAAATATCCATTTGCATACATGTGAACACCATCAATAGCATACTCTGTCTTCTGTTCACCGTTTTTATCAATAAGATCGATATTACAGTTCAGATAATTACATCCAAAAAATTCTGCGATTTTCTTAAGTTCTTTGTTACATCGTTCAATATTCTCCAGCGTCCGTAGTTTCATCCATTCTATGGATTCCGCAGTTTGCCATGGGAGATGAAGGTTCGCCGGATAGAAAGCCATCACATAAACTTCGGGTTTATCCAGTTTTTCATATATAATTTCCAGAATCTTTCTATAATTATCCATTAAGTGATCAAACCATTGATCACCAAAATCTTTCTCTGTAATGTCATTTGTTCCAATATTGATAAAAATCCTTGATGGCTCCAAATCCAAAAGTAATATATGAATATATTCCAGAAATTCATCTGTATTTAAGCCACCAACACCACGATTATAAACAACTTCTTCAATTCCCCTGCTTCTGGCAATTTCACAGATAGGAAACATTTCCATAAGAGACGATCCTGTAAAAAGAGTCTTTCTTTTTAGTGCAATCTGATTTAAATAATCATAGTTCTTTATTTTACGTCTTTGTTCTTCAGTCATTATTTCCACCTATTTCTTTTCCTTCTTCTCATATGATTCTATCAAACACAGATGTTTCTTTGTCTTCTTATCATAATTTACCCCTACCAGTAAAATATCTCCTGTATACTGTTTTATTGATTCAGGATATTTTCTCTCTTTTATCTGCTGTAATGCTGTTTTTGCACTCTTATTCCATTTAAGCTCTACAACAAGCGCTGGATAACTGGAAATGTATTCTGGTTTTGGAATAAATACAAAATCTGCGAATCCACGTCCTGTCGGCAGTTCACGAACTGGTTTAAAATAATATTCCATTGAACTGAGATATGCAATTGCAAGTACACTACTTAGGGAATTCTCTTTATTATACTTAATATCCGAAATATACTCCATATGGATTTTCTCAATTTCCTCTGCAACCGCTTCTTCATTCATATCAAGTGTAGCTTCCAGCAAATGTTCTGATTCTTGCTGAAAAGTAAGCATTTCATTCCATTTTTTTCTTTTTATCACACGAATGAGTTCCTGCCGTATTTCTTCATTTGGAATAAAAGCTTTTCTGGTATTCGAATTGTATCCCAAATGTCCCAGATGAATTAAATAAGTAATAACATCATCTTTATTTGCGAATCCAATTATATCATTTCGAAAAGACCTTACATCTACTTCTGCATCTGCGCCAGATAACATTTCAATAATCACCGTTTTCAAACCATCAAAATCCATATTAATCAGCGGATTAATCGTTTCATACGTACCAGTTTCAGACCAATAACTTCTAAATTTACCCTGCATGCAGACATCTATTATTACTTCAGGATTATATACCTGATAGTCTCCCAACAGATAGCTAGCATATAAATATTTTACTTTTTCAAAATCTCTATGATATCTTTCGCAAAGATTCTTCACTTCCGCTTCCGTAAAGCCAATATATGGCGCCATTACCCAAGCATCAAGCATTGTAAATTCGTCAAAATTATTTAACGCAGTCTGTGTTTTTTCTTTCTTTATCGGCAAAATACCTGTAAGATACGCCAACTGAATATATTTTGTCGGTTCCGTTCCCTTGAACATTGCCCGCAAAAAATTAATGTACTTTTCCTGTACTTTTTTATTTGCCGCTTCATCTCTGATCAGAACATCCCACTCATCAATAATTATAATAAATTTCTGTCCAACAATATTTTTAATACGCGAAAGACTTTCCGACAAACTTGTCTCTTCTTCAGGCAGAACGCCAGGGTAAATCTCTCTCAATTCAGCCTGTACGGATTTCGTAATAAACGCTACAACATTATCCACATTATCACAATTTGCCAGAAACCACTGAATATCAAGATGAATCACATCATATTTATTAAGATGTGTCTTAAAATCAGATTCCCTGCTTATATCCAGCCCCGAAAACATTTCTTCAGAATCACAGCCCTTACTATAATAAGCAGCCAGCATATTGGCTGTAATGGATTTTCCAAATCTCCTTGGGCGGCTGACGCAGATATTTTTCTGGTTTGTTGCCAGCACACTGTTGGTATAAGAAATCAGCTCTGTTTTATCTACATAGATCTGAGAATGCACCGCTTCTGAAAAAGCTGCGTTTCCGGGATTTAAATATATACCCATATGGCTCCCTCTCTTTTTAATAAAACTGCACGTTTATCACACATCATGATAATTTGTTGTTTTTATTATCATATCATGAAAGAATCAGTGAAACAAGACTTGGAAGATATGCTTAAACTCAAAATGATAGTACTGCAGAGAGTTTTGCATATTCTATTCTTTAACTGACAGAGGGCAAATGCAGTCATACAGACAGGCTTCATTTACATTGCGACCACATAAAAAACTCCGCCATCTCGAAACACTTCGAGGTATCGGAGCTCTTTTTACTAAAAAAGAAGCGGCATTCCAGAAAATATCCTGAAATACCGCTTCTCAATTATCCTAGGTCAAATGACTAATCGAATAAAATTCAGATTAATTATTTGTTTAATCCTAACCAACCTTCAACAGCCTTAGTACCAGCCAGATTTGTGTAGGTATAAATATCGTCATCATACAGCTGGATGAACGGTACAGATACGATCTGATCCTCTGTAACAACATCTTTACCAAACTGAGCTTCTGCATCAGCAATCAGATCCTCAGCTTTGATTGTCTTACCGCTAGCTAAAGTAACGGATACAACTTTCTTGCCGCTGATCTCTACTTTTACATCATCCTCAGCGATGCCCTTGTTCTCGATGTCATACTTCTTGGAGGTCTTCTGAACTTTACCCTTGGTATTGGTCAGATAGATATCTCCATCATAGTAGTACAGTCTGTAGTCATCATCTGCATCCAGTCTCTTACCGTTGAAGTACAGATAATCATCTTTCAGACCATTGTAGCCAAGACCATTCTTACCATTCTTGGTGTTGAAGTAGAATGTGTAATCATCATCGTCGTTCTCTACAGATGTTACGCGGCCAGTCTTCTGATAGCCGTTGGCATCGAAGTAGTAGAATCCGCCGTCAGCCTGGCAGTACTGTAAGCCATCCTGCATCTGACCTTTTTCGTTGAAGGAGAAGTATTTACCTTCAATTTTGATTCTCTGAACGTATACAGCTCCGTCATCATCGTAAGTAGCGAAGTCTTTGGAACCGCCATCAGCGTATTTAACTTCACCGTCATCGATGTAGTACCAGTCTGTATCACCATCAGCATCCAGATCCTCAGCGCCGTCGATCTGATACCAGCCGTTACCTCTGGAACCATCTTCAACTTCGTTGTAGTATCTCATTACGCTGGTTGTAGCTAATTCGCCCTTAGCAAGGTTACCATCAAGCTGTGCGTTGGAACCCTGTTCAACAGCCTTACCATCAATCCACTCGTACAGCATCTGACCGTGCTCGTTGAACATATAGTATTTGCCGTTGATTTTCTTCTTGCCTGTGTCATGATATGCTTTACCAGAAGACTGGAACCAGTACCAACCCTCATCATCACAGTTGTCATCTTCAGAACAATCAAGAACTACTTCCAGATCATCATCATCATCCAGATCGTTCTCATTGTTACCGGAT
>ERZ791852.1115-NODE-1115-length-17469-cov-3.664121_pt1 | contig 17469 bp, 15 predicted proteins | sample MGYA00510287_ERZ791852 | MGnify/ENA primary metagenome ERZ791852 (study PRJEB30046, sample SAMN00715257) | human gut metagenome | study: EMG produced TPA metagenomics assembly of the A metagenome-wide association study of gut microbiota in type 2... | reverse complement strand
TGCTGCCGATAGCGGTGCGGCTATTGCTGCTGTGCCTGTTAAGGATACGGTTAAGGTTGTGGATGAAAATAATCTTGTGCAGTATACGCCTGTGCGCAGTACTCTGCGTGCTGTGCAGACACCGCAGATTTTTAAAATCAGTATTTTAAAGCAGGCATACGAGCTTTTGCAAAAACAGCATGGTAATGTAACGGATGACGCTTCACTGGTAGAACGTTTGGGAATAGCTGTTGCTGTTGCTGAAGGAAGCTATGAGAATATTAAGATTACAACGCCGGAAGATTTGATCCTGGCAGAAAATTTATGTAAAAGCAGAGGTCTTGTAAGATGATAGAAAAAAATAATAACTGGAATTGCAAAATATTTTATTTAATATTTAAGCTAATGAGCCTAACCGTTGTTGGAATTGCTATGGTTGTATTATGTGCATTAATTGGGTATTCAATAGGAATGTTAAAAGTACCAAACATAGGTATATTAAAGGCAACTAAAGTTGTTGGTGGCGAAAACGTGGACGATGTAATAAAAAGAGCAATAAAATTTAAACAAAAGAGAAACAAAATTTACATCTATGATGATAAGGAGGAAAATACAAATGACAGATAATACATCATTTTTAACGATTATATTATATGTAATGCTTGCAATAATGTTTGCTTTGGCAGTAGCACTTATTTTTATATATTTAAACATGAAAGTTAAAGAAAAACAAAAAGAGAAAGAAGACAGTGCAGTAGCAGAGTCTAAACCAGTAAAAAAATCTTCATCAAAAACTTTTAATGTTGGTTCAGTTTTCGACTTCATGGAATTCGATAAAATTGAAGATAACATGATTATACAGAAAAAAGGTGCTAGATATGTAATGGTTGTTGAATGCCAAGGTATTAATTACGACTTAATGTCACAAGCAGAAAAAGTTGGAGTTGAAGAAGGATTTATACAATTTTTAAACACCTTATCACACCCAGTTCAAATATATACACAAACAAGAAAAATTAACTTGGAGAGTAGCATCCAAACTTATAAAGCAGAAGTTGATAAAATAGAACAAGAATATAGCAGACAAAAGATGAGATATCAAAATATAATGGCATCACCAAATGCCACAGCAGAACAGAAAAAACAAGCTTTATATGAGTTTACAAAAGACAAAAACTTATATGAATATGGTAAAGACATTATATACAACACAGAAAAGATGAGTTTAAATAGAAATATATTAAACAAAAAATATTATATGGTAATTCCATATTATTCAGAAGAACTTGGACAAAATGATTTTGACAAAGATGAAGTTAGAGAGATGGCTTTCTCGGAATTATACACAAGAGCACAGGCTATAATAAGAACTTTGTCCGTATCAGGTGTTATGGGAAGAGTACTTTCATCAACAGAACTTGCAGATTTACTATATTTTGCATATAACAGAGAGGATGCCGAAGTTTTCGGTGTTGATAAGGCAATTAAAGCTGGATACAACGAGTTATATTCAACAGCGCCAGATTACATGGATAAGAAAATGGAAATGTTAGACAAACAAATAGAAGATGCCGCAGTTAATTTGGCAAGTGATAAAATTGCACAAGTTCAAACAGAAAAAGAGAAAGAATATCAAAGAAAAGTTGAAACAGAAGATGACATAATAAATAACTTAGCACAACTTATAATTCAAGAAAACGAAGCAATGCTTGGAAAAGACGTTGCAGAGAAAGCAAAAGAAAAAGTAAGGAAGGAGAAGAAAGCTAATGTTCAATAAAAAACGTAAAGCTACTAATAATGATTTTCAATTTCAAAGAAATGATTATACGAGTGATGAGCAAATTCCAATATTGCACAAGAAAACAATAAAAGAATTAATTGCACCTTCTGGAATAGACGCAAGTAATATTGACCACTTAGAGATTATATCAAATGTAAAAAGATATGCTAGAAGCTTCTTCGTTTCTGCATTACCAAGAATGTGTACATTCCCAGAATTATTTAGAGATATGTATATGTTTGGAGATATAAACACATCAATATACATTACACCAATTCAGGAATCTAGGTCTCAAAACGAGTTAAACAGAACAATAAATGAGTTAGAGACAGAAAGAATTGTTGCAGCAGACAGAGGAAATATCAATAGAGAAAGCAACTTAGCACAAAAAAGATATGAAGCAGAAAGCTTAAGAGATGAGATTGCTGCAGGTTTTAACAAACTTTATGAAGCATCTGTTGTGTCTACACTATTTGCGTATAGTTTGGAAGATTTAGACAAGCTTACTAAATTATTAGCAACAGAAATGTCAAAATCTTTGGTTGGAATAAAAAGTGCATGGGCAATGCAAGAAGAGGCTTTCCAAAGCAATTTACCTTTGGCAGAAGATAAAATAAGAAAAACTCATACATTTGACCGTAGATCTATGGGAACAGTATTCCCATTTACTACATCAGAAGTTGGTCACTCAACAGGTATTCCACTTGGATTTAATAAACAAACTGGCGTACCAATATTATTTGACAATTTCCATAGCTCACTTACAAACTATAACATGGTTATATTTGCTAAGTCTGGTGCCGGTAAATCTGTAACAATGAAGACCTTAATTTCAAGGTCTGCAGTACTTATGGGAATACAAAGCTTAGCACTAGATGCCGAAGGCGAGTATAGCATAGTTGCGGAAAGTTTAGGCGGAATAAACGTTGTACTAAGCCCTAACTCAAAAACAGTTATAAATGTTTTTGATATAGAAACCGAAGTCGTAAAAGACGAAATAACAGGAAGAGAAAGAGCTGTATTAAACGTAGAAAACAAAGTAGAGGACGTTACACAAGCGCTACTTACAATGGCAAGAGGTAGTACAAGAAGCCAGGATATTAATGAGGTAACAAAGCAAATTATTGCAGAATCTGTTGCACAAGAGTATGCAGCATATGGAATAACAAGTGACCCAATGAGCTTATATGAAGCAGCTGGAAGAGGCAATGGAGACATATTGGGAAGAGCAAGAAAGAAAATGCCAACAATTGGCTCGTGGTATAAACGTTTACAAAGAAATGCAGAAAGCAATACAAACCCTGATTACAGATTCCATTACAGCTATTTGCTAAAAGTTATGAAACAATACATAAGAGAATATGATGGCCAAATGGCATACTTTGACGGTCAATCTACATTTGACTTATTAGATGGAACATTATTTATAAACCTAGACATATCACAACTAGAAGAAAGATTTGCAAGACCACTTGCACAACAAATATTACTTTCTTGGATATGGGAAAAATACGTTAAGAAAAACAGTGAAGATAGAAGAAAAGCTGCTAAGAAGAGAGTTCTAGTTGATGAGGCATGGATGTTATTGCCATACCCAGAAGCTGTAGACTTCTTAAACACAATGGCTAGACGTGCGAGAAAAAGAAACGTATCGCTTGCAATAATTTCTCAGAGATTCCAAGACTTCTACGAGAAACCAGAAGTACAAGCAGTTTTAACATCATCAGACACAAAGCTATTACTAGCACAAGATAAATCTGAAATTCAATACCTAAAAGAAGTATTCAAACTTAGCGAAGGTGAAGCAGGATTTCTAGTAACATGCAACAAAGGAGAAGGATTATTGAAAGTTGGAGGAGATACTGCAATATTACAAATAACACCAACGGCAAAAGAGTTTGAGTTTGTTGAAACAAACCTAAACAAGATGATGGAAAATAATCAAAGAAAATCATAATAGAGGGAGGAAGTAATGCATAAGATAATAAACAAAAAGTCAATACAAAAGATTACAGCAATTATTATAATAATGATAATGTGCAACTTTATTATGAGTGGGAAAGTTTGGGCAGTTGAGAGCTGGATGTCGATTAAGGAGTATCAGGATTTATCAATTGGTGGAACTGATACAAAGCAAGATTTATATAACAAGGATACTAGTCCAGCAGTAAAGAAATTATGCAGTGCATGGAATATAACTGCGGAGCAAGCTATTGAAATGTTGAAAAATCATGCAAACGATGAGAAAACTTTATATGTAAATAAAGAAACGTATGATAACACAGCTTATACAATAAGTGACGTTAAGATCAAACCTACTGAAGAAGAAAAAACAAAATATAACATACAAGTAGATGATGATGGGTATGCGAGTGTAGATACATCATATAATTATGGGGTTAATTCGGACTTGGAAGGTTCAACTAAGGACGGAATTGGAGGACTTCTGTTAAGCCCAATTGCTGCTCTTATTCAAGGAATAGGAGATGGGGTAAATTATCTATTGCAACGTAATATAATAGGAGATAAATCGGATGTTTTCTTAAATTCAGGCGTATTCGAACATTCAAAAATGATACAGGTATTGAATGAAAATAAGCCGGTATCTGGAGTACCACAAGTTGATATTGCAGAAGAATATATTGAAACTGCAACAGGGAAATATGGAATCCCGAATATAAAACTTACACCTGCGGAAATTTTTGCTGGGAATGTATCGGCTCTTGATGCTAACTTTTTTAAAACTGAAGGAGACCATAATCAGGAACTTGGTGGAAGTGAAAAATCAATTGTGGAACAATTGAGAGATACTGTTGCAACATGGTATGTGGCTTTGAGAAATATAGCTATAGTAGGGCTTTTATCAGCATTATTATATATTGGCATTAGAATTGTTATAAGTTCTAGTGCAGGAGATAAGGCAAAATATAAACAATTTTTTGTAGACTGGGTAGTTGCATTATGTTTAATATTCTTCTTACATTATATTATGGCATTTACAATGACTATGAGTGAAACCGTAACAGATGTACTAGCCGGAGATAGAACAAATCAGGGAAGGATAAAGGAGGTTAATATTCGTTTAACCGAAACAGACGGTACAACTACATTTAAAGATGCGGGAACTGAGGTATGCTTCTCTAGCAATTTTACTGGCGTGGCAAGAATGAAGGCGGATTACCAAGGTGGTACTTTAAAAATTGGATATTCGATCTTATATATTGCTTTAACTGTTTACACAGTATATTTTGCATTTGTGTATTTAAAAAGATTATTAATGCTTGCATTTTTTACAATGATTGCACCATTAGTTGCTCTAACATACCCATTAGATAAGATAAGAGATGGAAAAGCACAAGCATTTAATTACTGGTTTAAAGAATACATGTTTTATGCTTTATTACAGCCAATGCATATGCTTTTGTACACAGTATTTGTATCATCTGCATTATCTGTTGCGGCAAACAATTTGCTATATGCAATAGTTGCGCTAGCTTTTATAGTACCTGCAGAAAAGATAGTAAAGCAGATGTTTGGAATAAAAGGAAACACAGAATCTACACTTGGTGGGTTTGCAGGTGGAGCACTTGCTTCACAAGCGTTTAATATGCTTAGAAAAGGTCCGCCACAACCTAAGAAAGGCGGAGGAGATGGCCCTAAAGGAGAAAAAGGCATAAGACTTAATAATCCTAATAAGCCAAATGCTATGGATACACTAGCTGGAGATGCTATGGAAAATGGAGTAGAAAATGCTGCACAAACGGCTACAGCAGCTGGTATTGGAGCTGCAGCAGGAGCTGCTTCTGCTAATGCAACGGGAAATGAAAACAATGAAGAAACAGATAGCAATGGCGTACATGTGAGTGATGATGGTGTAATTGATGGAGTACAATTTAGAGAAGTACCAGACAATGAACAACAAGGCAATGGACTGGAAAATCCAGAAATGCAGTCTGGAGAAAACCCTGCTATGCCTGAAAATGGACAACAAAATCAAAATGCAGACAACAATAATTCGGAAGAAAATCCATTTGCAGCAATTAGAGCAAAAGCAAATAGTGCTAAAGGAAACTTAGGTTCAGCTATAAATAGCAGAGTCCAAAGTGCTGGTGGTTGGTCTGGTATTGCAAAGGGTGTTGGTAAAACTGGAGCTAAACTTGCAGGTAGAGCAGCTATGATGACAACAATGGGTGCGTTAGGACTTGGAGTTGGTATTGTTGGAGGAGACATGAGTGATACACTTAAAGGTTTAGGTGCAGGCTTAACAGCTGGTTATGCAACAGGTGGTAGATTAAACAGTGCTGTTGGAAATACAATTGTTGGAAACAATGCTGCGGGAAGATTCCTTGATGATGCAATTAGAGGAACTGGCCCTGAAAGGAAAAGAAACGATTATATAAGATCATACATGTCAAACCAAGAAAATAGAAATAGACTTATTGAAAAGAATCCTTCTATTAAGAAATCTGAACTTGATGCACAATTAAGACAAAGAGCAGAATTATCTTATGACTCAGGTGTTACAGATGCTAAAATGTTGGATAGGGCGATTAAGTTACAAAAACAACTTGATGAAAAAAATCCTAGAGGCGTTGGAAATGCAGAAAGGCATGGAGCTAACTACAATAAAACTGTAGCAACTATGCAATTAGCAAGCAAATACAGTGATTCAACTTTCGAAAACGACGAGAAAATTGCCAAAGCACAAAATCGTTTGGCAAGCAAACTTGAAAGAAACATGAGTGAAAGAACAAATGGCCCAATTGATGCAGATACTGCTAAAAAATATAAGGCAAGAGCAAAAGCTGAAGCTGCAGAAACAATGGGTAACATAGATTATTTAAAGAATGGATAATTTTTATAAAAAGCAATCAATCTAATAAATTGGTTGCTTTAATTTTTATAGAGAGATATAAAGTATTGAGTAAAGACTGGAAATTTTCAGATTTATTCTTAACTAAAATATAAAAATGCATTAAAGTAATGACATAACTATAATTTTGATATATAATAAGTTTATGAAATGGCACTTTAGACTATGGTGTATGGTTCTTATGCCAATAAAGGAAAAAGGAGAAAATTTCTATGGAAGAAAATAAAACACCAAATAGATCTGAAAAAGATATTATAAAAGAAAACATGCTAATTTTATATAAAGCATACCAAGGTGAAGAGAAAAATACTGTTGATGAAATATCATATTATAAGCAGATTGTGCTGCAAAGTGAAAAAAGCCCAATAATGTATGGATTGCAAGATATATATCCAGTAAACATAAAGGAGCCAGAAAAATTTTATGGAAATAGAATTTTGTTATATCAAAATGGAACTCCTATTGCGATGATAGATGAAAATTCAAATATAAAATTTTCTAGCGAATAGTTAGAGCAAATGAAGTCTTTGAACCCTTCAATATATGCACTTTTGCATTCTATGAATGGTAAACATTATGAATTACCACAAATACAATAGGTAAGTGAAAAGCTTCCAGATATAAATTTAAAACAAGAAGTTGAAGATTTTAAATTAAGTAAAGAAGAGCTTGAAAATGCAAAACAAAATGAAACAGTTGGGCAAGGAATGAGTGAAGAAGAGAATATCCAAGAGGTAAATAACGAGCAAGAACCTGAAAATGAAGTAGAAAGCATGGAACAAATTGCAAAGCAGTCAGGAATTGCTAAAGATGATATTAAATCTTGCTCTGAAATTAATCCGCACGAAAGAATTACAGACCAGAAAAGTTTTGAAGATATAGCAAATGTTACAGGAAAATATTCTAAAATTTTTGTAGTATCTGCAAATAGTCAAACGCGTGGAAATTCACTTTATTCGTTCTGGGGAATGACGCAAGATGGCAAAATGGAACCTGTTCAAGGTTTGGAAGAAAGACAAGGAGTAAATACTGGAAAATCGATATATTCTATAAATAGAGACGGTTCACAAGTAAAAGAACAACAAACATCAGCATTGTTTACAATGCCTAATCAAAGAGAAGGTTTTTCGGTTACTATTGGACAATATGGAATAATTGAAACTACATATATAAGACGTAGTCCAAACGAAAATAAATATATAGGAAGTACTGTGAATTCATCAACACAAAAGCCTACTACAAGAGAGGTTCAGGAGTTTATGAATGACAGCAGAACAACCGATGCTGAATTAAAAGAAACAATAGATAAAACAGAGCATCAACTTGGAGAAACATCTGAAACTAAGTTAAGAAATGTTGATGATAACCCCAATAATGATGTTGAAATTGATATGGACCAAGAAATAACTTTACATGACGGAACGATCACAACTCTTGCAAAAGAAGCAGAAACGTTAAACATTGCACCAGATGAATACAAAAAACAATTTGCAGAAAGAGAAGCTGATTGTTATGCTGACAAAGTTGAATTAATTAGAGAAGAACAGGCGGAGGAACAATCTGCAGAGCGTGCTGAAGAACATGAAGAAAGAGCAGAAAGGTCTTTAGAAAATGATGCGTGGGAGAGAATTAGAAAACATCAATAAAATAAAAAATTAATGTTTTTAAGCTTAAATATTTTTCAAATAAAAAAGACAAGCTATAGAAAAATTACAATTAGATTACAAATGAAAGAAATAGTTGAAATATACATAGCAAATAAAGTATAATGAAAAAGAATAATATTTTTGTGCAGAAAAAGCACATGAAAAAGCTAAGAAAGGAGCTCAACAAATGAGAGAAAAAGAAAGAGAGGAAAGTAAGGAAAATATGAAAAATACACGAGAAAAAAATAACAAAACACAAAAGCGGAATAACATTAGTGGCACTAGTGGTAACCATAGTTGTTTTGCTAATACTTGCGGGAGTAAGTATAAACTTAGTACTAGGCAATAACGGAATAATAGCAAAAGCAAAAGATGCGGAAACAAAATCTGCAGAGGCAAGCCAAAACGATTTAAAGGGAATGAATGCATTAACAGAGGAAATGAATAATGCATTAGGAGAAAAACCAAAAGTAGATTTATCAAAGTACAAAATAGGAGATTACGTAAATTACACATATGATATAGATTCAGCAAGTAGCAGTTACACATTAGAATCAAAATATAGTGGATATAGTAGTAATCAAACAATAGCCCAAACAACAGGATTAAAATGGAGAATATTAAATATAGATGAAGCAAACGGAACAGTAGACTTAATAAGTGAAAATTCAACAGGAACAAGTGTATATTTTAGTGATATATTAGGATATAACAATGGACCATACTTAATGAATGAAATCTGTAAAGCGCAATATAGTAATAAGAGCCTAGGAGTAAATGCACGTAGTATAAATCTATTAGACATGGAAAAGCACTTAACAGCGGCAGGAATAGCAGCAAGAAAAGCATATTCAAGTAATGTAAAATATGGAACAACAAAAACATATACAAGAGATACAAGATACCCAAGTCTGTATGTAAACCAAAAGGGAGCAGGAGTAAATGTAGCAGAAGAAAAAGCAAGTACAATAGCACAACCAGATATAAGTAAAGGAAATGACCCATATGAAGAGAGTAAAGCAATAGCAACAACAGAGCCAACAACTGATAGTACATATGGAACCGGAAAACCATTAACAGTAACACAAACATATTACAATATACCAATAAATGCAACAAATTATGGAGATGCAGGAAGTGTGTTAAGCAATTCAAACTACTTCTGGGTGGCTTCGCGCTATGTCGATGCTGGCTCATACTATGCTTACTTCGGTTTGCGCCTTGCTGGCACTGATACTTTTGGCTTGTTCAACTCGGGCGACGGCACTAACAGCTATAACAATCGTCTTCGCCCCGTAGTTTCTCTACCATCTAGTCTCCTAACAGGAGAGCAGACAAATGGAGCTTGGAACTTGAGCAAGTAGGACCTTGTCAAGAGTAGTGTGGTGCGACGGTGAAGGTTGCATAGTGTAGGTGGAAATACAATGAACTAGGTATGTGGGAAAAACACTACCTTTCCTAGTGCTATTAATCGAGCAAAGTTTACATAATTAAAATGACAAATAAATAGATACATAATAAATGAAAAGCTCATTCGGTGCATGAAGAAATTGGCAAGGATGAGTTTTTTGTTATGCATAAAAAGAATAGACTCACAATTGACTCACAATTATACTGCCAAAACTCTTGACTGCTAGGCTTAAATAAAATATAATAAACAAAGTTTATACGAGAAAAGTTAAATAGACATAACATTTATGAGGAGCATTAGAAATGAAAAAGAACAATGGTATGGGAATAATAAAATTAATTTTGATGGTGGTTTTAATAGTGGTTGTGGTTGCAACTGCTGTGTATTTTACACGAAAAAAATATAGAGAAGTAAAAGCAGAAACTATAAGAACTGATATGTTACAAGTTCAATGGAAATTAAAAGACTATATTGATAAACAGACCGTAAAAGGAGAAGAAAAGAAATATCTTGGTACTAAAATTAGCGAGATGCAAGATAACGAAATAATTAAAGATTTTCTTGCTAAGAATATAATTTCAGAAGAAGAATACGATAAATATTATGTTTTGCAAGACGAAAATTTGGCAGAAGCTGGGCTAGAAATTACAAATTACGAGGGCAGTTATTTCTTAATTAATTATAATACATATGAAGTAATAGATACAAAAGGATATAATAAATCTGATTACGATGTATTGTATAAACTAACGGATATAAATAAAAAAGAAGAGGAGAATACAACTTCTGAAAATGATAATACTGTTGAAGAAACAACAGAAAAAAATAATGAAAATGAAAAGAATGATGAAGGCTAGAACTATAGAAATTTAAGCAAAAAATAAAAGATTGTTTTTTATCAGAGATGGTTAAAATAACTACTTGAAAAAGCTATTAGTTATGATATAATATATGCAGAATAAGAAAGTGTAGGTGGATTAAAATGCCCAATATACCACAAAGTACAGAAAAAATAATTCAAAAATTTATAGATCGAGTAAATAAATTGCTAGGAAAAAGAGTAAAGAAGATTATACTATATGGCTCTTATGCTAGAGGAGATTACAACGAAAACTCGGATATAGATATAATGATACTTACAGATTTAACAAACGAAGAAATAATAGAATATAGAGAATTAGTATCTAATATAGCATTTGATATAGAATTTGATACAAACTTTGAAGTAATGATTTCTCCGTTAGTAAAAAACATAGAAAAATTTGAATATTGGTTAAAGGCATTACCATTTTATATGAATGTTCAGAGAGAAGGAGTGGTTTTGAGTGGTACAGAAAATATCTAAAGAACTTGCAAAACATAGATTAGAGCAGGCAAAAGAAGATTTAGAAGCTGGAAAATTATTGTATGATAAAAATTTCTATAAATCAGCAAATAACAGAGCATATTATTCAATATTTCATAGCATTAAAGCTGTGTTAGCACTTGAACCGATTGATTTTAAAAGACATAAAGATGTGCTTGCGTATTTTAATAAAAATTATATAAATAAAGAGATTTTTCCAAGAATGATGGGAAGAAAAATTCAAAATGCAAGTGCAATTAGAGAAGATAGTGACTATGATGATGAATTTATTGTGGATGCCGATAAGACAAATGAACAATTAAAAACAGCAGAAGAACTAATTGAACTAGTAGATAAATATATTGATGAAAATTAAAGAAATAGAGACAATTAGTAAGAGATTGTCTCTATTAATAGTTATACTAAGAGAGGAAAATAGAATGAAGGAAAAAGAAGAACAACGACTAATCCAACTAAAAGCGATAGAGGAAGAAATTCATAATTCTGGAGTAGAATATATATGTGGAATTGATGAAGCAGGGCGTGGACCTCTTGCAGGACCTGTTGTAATTGCTGCAGCAATAATGCCAAGAAATTCTATGATTGAAGGAGTGAATGATTCTAAAAAGGTATCGGAAAAGAAGAGAGAAGAACTATATGAAATTATAACAAAAGAAGCTATTAGTTATGGTGTTGGAATTATAGACCAAAAAGAAATTGATAGAATTAATATTCTAAATGCTACTAAGGAAGGGCTTACAATGGCTGTAAAAGAGCTTAATCCAAGACCAGATTTGATAATAGTAGATGCATTAACAAAAATAGATACTGACGGAATACCATATCAGTCTATTATAAAGGGAGATGCTAAATGCTATTCAATATCTGCAGCTTCAATAATTGCAAAGGTTACAAGGGATAGAATTATGAGACAGTGGGATGAAATATACCCTCAATATGGGTTTGCAAAACACAAAGGATATGGTACAGCAGAACACATAAAAGCATTAAAAGAATATGGACCATGCCCTTTACATAGGGAATCGTTTATTAAACATTTTGTATAAAAGAGGAAGAAAGAAATGAACATTTTAGATATAATTGAAAAAAAGAGAGATGCGAAAGAATTAAATAAAGAAGAAATTGAATTTTTTGTAAAAGGATATACTGATGGTAGCATACCAGATTACCAAGCTGCTGCTTTAGTTATGGCAATTTACATAAATGGAATGACAAAAGAAGAGACAACTAATTTAGCTTTAGCCATGGCATATTCTGGAGATGTATTAGATTTATCAGATATTGGAGAGGTTGTAGATAAACATAGCACAGGTGGAATTGGAGATAAAATCACATTAATTCTAATGCCAATAGTTTCAGCGTTAGGTGTGAAAGTTGCTAAGATGTCTGGAAGAGGACTGGGAGCAACTGGCGGAACAAAGGATAAATTAGAAGCAATTCCAGGATATAGAACAGAGATTGGAATAGATGAATTTATAGAAAATGTAAAGAAAATCGGAATAAGTTTAATAGGTCAAACTCTAAACTTAGCTCCAGCAGATAAAAAATTATATGCTTTAAGAGATACAATTAGTTGTACTGCTAATATTCCACTAATAAGCTCTAGTATAATGAGCAAGAAAATTGCAGCAGGAGCAAATAAAATAGTTCTAGATGTAACCTGTGGAAGTGGTGCATTCATGAAAACAGTGGGAGAAGCAAGAGAATTGTCTAAGACCATGATTGACATTGGAAAGCTAGCAAATAAAGAAACTGTATGCATAATAACAAACATGGATCAACCTTTAGGAACAATGGTAGGAAATACACTTGAAGTTATAGAAGCAATAGAAGCGTTAAAAGGCAATATGCAAGACGATGTAAAAAATGTTGTATTAGAATTAGGTGCTTATATATTAAAACTGGATGGAAAAGGCGATAACATTCAAGAAAATAAAGAGAAAATTGAGCAAGTAATATCAAATGGAGAAGCATATAGAAAATTCTTGCAATTAGTTGAAAATCAAGGTGGAGATATTAGCTACATAGAAAATACAGAAAAATTTACAAAGGCTAAATATAAAATGCCAGTAGAAGCGATAAAGACTGGATATGTACAAAAACTAAATGCAGAAGATGTAGGAAAAATAGCAATGCATTTAGGTGCAGGCAGAATGAAAAAAGAAGATGACATAGACTATGCTGTTGGAATAGAACTACTAAAAAAAGTGGGATGCCAAGTGGAACAGGGTGAAACAATAGCATACATATATGCCGACGATGAACAAAAAGGCAGAGAAGTCGTAGAAAAATTGCAACAAACATATGAAATAGGTGAACAAAATGTGGAAAAATTTGCAGATATAATTGAAATAATTGAATAAACTACAAAAAGATATCATTTTATAAAACTTAACATGTCGTGCTAGGTCGGGCTATTTAGCCTTCAAAAAGTGCACTTCCAGTCTCTTTTTATAAAATGATATCTTTTTTCCGTATTTTTATAAGGAAATATTGTGTATTTTATTTGTTTCTGAGTTTAATCCTAAGTTTGTTAAAGTAGTGTATACATTTTTATCTTGTAAAAATCTATTTACATTTTTTAAAGAAACTCCAGTAGATTCTGCTAAAGATTCAACAGTTACAGAAGAATCGGCCTCACTTAAAAAAGTTTTTAAATGGTTTATTTCATGTTCATCTTTAGATTGACAATTAGGGCATACTGAGTTTTTTGAAGCAAAAAAGCTTCCGCAACGTTCACATCTATTTAAATTCATTTGTTACCTCCTATGAAAAATATTAATTTCAAAAGAATTCTATCATAAAAATGTCAAAATATAAATAGAAAAATCAAAAAATGTAGAAAATGAAAAAAATAGTTATAAAAAATCTAAAAATGTGAGAAAACTTAAAATTTCAAAAAAAGCTTGATTTCTAGCTATTTGTTGTGATATAATAGTTTCTGTTAAAAATACGCACACAAATTCCAGTTTAAAAGCAGTGCTTTTGTAAAATCTATTTAAATGCAAAGGTTCTTTTAAATGCTAAAGATTTGTGGAGGGTAAAAACTAAAAGGAGGAACAAAAAATGGCAGTAGTTGCAATGAAACAATTACTAGAAGCTGGTGTTCATTTCGGACATCAAACAAGAAGATGGGATCCTAAAATGGCTGAATATATATTCCAAGCTAGAAACGGAATTCACATCATCGATTTACAAAAAACATCAAAAAAATTAGACGAGGCTTATGCTTTCTTAAAAGAGCAAGCTGAAGAAGGAAAAACAGTTCTATTTGTAGGAACAAAGAAACAAGCTCAAGACTGCATGAAAGAAGCAGCTGAAAAATGTGGTATGTACTACGTTAACCAAAGATGGTTAGGTGGAATGCTTACAAACTTTGCTACAATCGAAAAGAGAATTGAAAGATTAAATCAATTAGAAAAAATGGAAGAAGACGGAACTTTCGAAGTATTACCTAAGAAAGAAGTTATTCTTTTAAAGAAAGAAATGGATAAACTAGAGAAAAATCTAGGTGGAATCAAAAACATGAAAGAAATGCCTGGAGTTTTATTCATAGTAGATCCTAAAAAAGAAAGAAATGCTATATTAGAAGCTAAAAAATTAAACATTCCTACAATAGGATTAATCGACACAAACTGCAACCCAGATGATGTTGATTACGTTATCCCAGGAAATGATGATGCTATAAGAGCAGTTAAATTAATAGCTGATACAATGGCTAATGCAGTAATCGAAGGTAGACAAGGAGAAACTCTAGAAGTTACATCAGATTCAGAAGATGCTATGGAGACAGAAGAAGCTACAACTCCAACAGATATGGAAGAAGTAGTTGAAGCAGCTAGCGATGCTGAATAATTTATAGTTTATAAAAATAATTAATAAACAATACCAAAGGGGTAGGGCGGCTGCCCTATCCTTTAATGTTTGACTCTAGTAAAATTGATGGGTTAGACATTAAAAAAGAATTAAATCGCCCAAAAAGGGGTGTCCCTAATGGGCGAAAAATAAGGAGGATATAAAATGATAACAGCAAGCCAAGTAAAGGAATTAAGAGAAAAAACAGGTGCAGGAATGATGGAATGCAAAAAAGTTTTAACAGAAACAGATGGTGACATTGAAAAAGCAATGGAACTATTACGTGAAAGAGGAATAACAAAAGCTGCTAAAAAGGCATCTAGAGTTGCTGCAGAAGGATTAGTAGGTAGCTACATTTCAGAAGATGGAAAAGTAGGTGCTATAGCTGAAGTTAATGCTGAGACAGATTTCGTAGCAGAGAATGCAGAATTCAAACAATTTGTTAATGATATTGTAAAGCAAGTTGCTTTAAATAACCCAGCTGATGTTGAAGCTTTATTAGAAGAAAAATTCATAGCAGATCCAGAAAAAACTGTTAAAGAAGCTTTAATAAATAAAATAGCTACAATCGGAGAAAACATAACAATAAGAAGATTTGTTAGATATGAGACAACAGATGGAACATTAGGACAATATGTTCATGGAGCTGGAAAAATAGCTGTATTAGTAGAAATGAAGAATGCAGATGCAGAATTAACAAAAGACATTTGTATGCAAATAGCTGCTTCTAAGCCAGAATTCTTAAACAGAGAACAAGTTCCACAAGAAAGAGTAGACAAAGAAATGGAAATACTAAAAGTTCAAGCTATGAATGAAGGAAAGCCAGAAGCTATAGCTGAAAAAATGGTACAAGGAAGAATTGGAAAATTCTATTCAGATATTTGCTTAGTAGACCAAGAATTTGTTAAAGATATGGACAAAAAAGTTAGCCAATTATTAAAAGAAAAGAATGCAGAAGTTGTTAGATTTGCAAGACTTGAAAAAGGTGAAGGAATAGAGAAAAAAGAAGAAAACTTTGCTGAAGAAGTTGCAAAACAATTAAAATAGAATAAGAACTAAAAATAACAAAAGAAAGTTGAAAATATTGAAGAAAAATTCAATATATCAACTTTCTTTTTTATTGTATTTTGTATTGCTCTTTGCTCTAGAAACTGGTATAATTAGCATGTAAAATTAACAATAACACAGAAAATAGATTAAAAGAAATTATAAATCAATTTTGCTGTATGTGCATTCAAATAAAGCGAGGAAGGAAATTAATTAATGAAAACATCTGAGAAAAAAGAGGTAAAGGAAAAAGCAAAAAAAGAAGATTCACAAAAAGTTAAGAATATAAAATTTCATATACTTGCAATTTTTTGCATTATAATTTTTTGTGCATCAATTTGTCCTGTAACAATGCAAAATGATACGTATTATACGATAAAAATAGGTGAACACATAATTAATACTAAAACTGTGGATATGCAAGACCCATTTTCATGGCATGAGTTACCATATACATATCCTCATTGGGCTTATGATGTAATGATTTATTTGATATATAATTTAGGAGGATTTTTAGGAATTTTTATATCAACAATAGTATTTGCGTGTATATTAGGTATTCTAATGTATTGTACAAACTATAAAATATCTAAAAACAAACTAATTTCGTTTGCAATTACAATTGGTGGAATGTTCTTGATAAAAGATTATATAGCAGCAAGAGCACAACTTGTAACATTTATATTGCTTGAACTTACAATTTTATTAATAGAAAATTTCTTAGAAAAGAAAAAGGTAGGCTATGCTATTGGAATTATAGCTATATCTACAGCAATAGCAAACTTACATTGTGCTGTATGGCCATTTTTCTTTGTAATATTCTTGCCATATATTGCTGAATATTTAATATTTACTGTAATTGATGCTCAGCCAGTTTACAGAATAAGAAAAAAATATTATGATATAAAAATAAAAAATTACAATAAGAAAATAGAAAAAGAAGCAATAGAAGAAAATAAAAAAATATTAGATGAAAAATTAAAAAAAGTAATAACAGCAAAAGAAAAATTTGAAGAAAAGAATGCAAAAATATTAAAAAATAGAGAAGCAAAAAGAAAAGAACCATATAAAATAAGATATAACAAAAATAAAAATGCAAAATGGCTTATATTAATAATGGCTATATGTGTTCTAACAGGGTTATTAACACCATTAGGAGATACACCATACACATACTTATACAAGACAATGAAAGGAAATACAACTAAGAGTATAAGTGAACATTTGCCATTAACACTAATAAATAATAAGGAAATGTTGGTTGTACTAACTGCAACATTAGCATTATTGATTTTTACAGATACAAAAATAAGATTAAAAGATTTATTCATGTTTGCAGGTTTAACATTATTAATGTTTATGACTAGAAGGCAAGAATCTATGCTTGTATTGCTCGGAAGTGCTGTTTTAGCAACATTAATAACACAGTTGTTTATGAAATATGACTCAAAGGGATTAAAAGAATTCGAAGATATTGCAGTATCATCACTTGGAACTATTGCAGTTGTTTTA